>Ga0256785_1000276_pt1 | contig 16620 bp, 18 predicted proteins | sample MC6MC0936MT_FD_186041 | JGI IMG/M metagenome (GOLD analysis project Ga0256785, IMG submission 186041) | Metatranscriptome of enriched soil aggregate microbial communities from Iowa State University, Ames, United States - MC6-MC0936-MT... | ecosystem: Environmental > Terrestrial > Soil >... | reverse complement strand
CTTTTTTGTGTTAGATTAATAATATAACGTTTTTGGATAAAGGAGTAGGGAATGGGACAAGCATTATTAGCTTATATGAGTATTATATCGATTGTGTTGCTCATTTTAATGGGTATGGACAAATCGCGTGCAAAAAAGCATGAATGGCGTATTGCAGAACGCACTTTGTTTACGCTAGCCATCGTAGGAGGGGCAATTGGTGGGGTGCTTGGCATGTATTTATTCCGACACAAAACACGCCACAATAGTTTTGCATTTGGTTTTCCTCTACTTGCAGCCATTCAAATTTTTATCATCGTACAATTGTGGATATAAGTGAAAACAATTAAAACACATCCTCATCAAGAGGATGTGTTACGCATAAGCTGTTCAATGGGCTGCTTCCAATTGATTTTCGCACTTGGATAATTTAATAGAATTTCTTGCTGTAAATATTCAAAGTCACTTTTTGAAAAGCCCTGCAAAGTTGCAGTATCACGTGCACCAACAAAAATGGTGACAACCTCGAAGGCATCCTCTGTCGTACCCAGATACTTCTCGCCTTCAAAAAGAGCACCCCTATAGGAAATAAAGAAATTTTTCCGGACATTCTTAACGTCATCATAAAAGTAATATTGGCCTTTTTCATAGGCTTCATCAAGTTTTCGTTTAGGATCAGTTATATAACGAATCGCTTTATAAAATACATAAATAATAAGCGCTATTACAGCAAGTCGAATTAATAAAGGCAACATTTTCAAATTTCCCCCTTGAAGAAAGGTTATTCTTTCCTATACGATTAGGGAGGTCAAATAGTTTCATTTTTATTTAAATATTTTTTAGAAATTTAGGAGAAAAAAATGAATTTACAACAATTGTTTACCATGCAAAAAGAGCTTGATGATTTCATTGAGCAAACGCAAAATATTCAGCAAGATGTGTTTCAAGAAAAAGGGCTAGCATTAATGGTGGAGCTAGCTGAGCTTGCCAATGAAACGCGCTGCTTTAAATTTTGGAGCACAAAGGGGCCATCAGCACGTGAAGTCATTTTAGAAGAATATGTGGATTCTATTCATTTTATCTTATCCCTGGGCTTATTAAAGGGCTATACAGCAATCGAAAAATGGCCAGTGGTAGAAGAGAGTAGAAATTTAACGGCAACATTTTTAGAGACTCAAAATGTTATTTTGTCATTTATTCAACAACCTACAGAGGGTCGTTATTTAGCGATTTGGCAATGCTATGGAATACTTGCACACAATCTTGATTTTACATTCGAAGATGTAGTTCGTGCCTATATAGAAAAAAACCAAGAAAATTATAATCGTCAGCGTTCCGGATATTAAATAATTAAGAAATACACCAATTTTCAGACGATTAAGCTAGGAATATTTCGGTAAACGAAGTATAATAAAGTAGATACAAGAAGTAGGAGGCAAAAGGATGACACAACTAGATCCAACATTACAAATGTTTAAAGATTTAACAGATGCAAATGGTATCGCAGGTAATGAACGTGCACCGCGCGAGGTCATGAAAAAATACATTGCACCATATGCAGATACTGTAGAAACAGATAACTTAGGTAGTGTAATTGCTAAAAAAGTAGGCGATGAAAACGGGCCTAAAATCGTCGTAGCAGGACATTTAGATGAAGTAGGTTTCATGGTTACGCAAATCGATGACAAAGGCTTTATCAAATTCCAAACAGTAGGTGGCTGGTGGAGCCAGGTTATGCTTGCACAGCGCGTTACAATTACGACACGTAAGGGCGATGAAGTGATTGGGGTTATTGGTTCAAAACCACCTCATATTTTACCTGCTGATGTGCGCAATAAAGTAGTAGACATTAAAGATATGTTTATCGATATTGGTGCTGCTTCTAAAGATGAAGTGCTTGAGTGGGGCGTACGTCCTGGCGATATGGTAACACCATATTTTGAATTCAATGTTATGAAAAATGAAAAATATCTGTTAGCAAAAGCTTGGGATAACCGTATCGGTTGTGCCATTGCTATCGATGTTATGAAAGCTTTACAAAATGAAAAACATCCTAACATTCTTTATTCAGTAGGGAATGTACAAGAAGAAGTTGGACTTCGTGGTGCTAAAACAGCGACACATAAAATTCAACCAGATATTGGATTTGCTGTTGATGTAGGCGTAGCAGGAGATACTCCAGGAGTTACAGCTAAAGAATCAACTAGTAAAATGGGTGCGGGTCCTCAAATTGTTGTGTATGATGCATCTATGGTATCACACCGTGGCTTACGTGAATTCGTATTAGACGTAGCAGACGAGAACAATATCCCATACCAATTTGAAGCAATGGCTGGCGGTGGTACAGATGCTGGCTCAATCCACGTAACGGCAAATGGCGTACCAGCACTATCAATCGGTATTGCGACACGCTACATCCATTCACATGCAGGTATCCTACATCGTGATGATTATGATAATGCTGTTAAATTAATGGTAGAAGTTATTAAAAAATTAGACCGTGAAGCAGTGAATAAAATTACTTTCGATTAATTAAACAAAAAGAACTAAATATTAGGCCTTCTAACTAAAATGTTAGGAGGCTTTTTACATTGGGCTGGTTAAACCAAAAAAGTATATATCAAAGTAGATTTTAATTATGAAAAGTTATATAGCTCTAGAAGGATGGTGGAATTACTTGAAAATGAAACCAAAATACTATATTTGAAAATTATTTTTATATGGTATAATTTCCTATAAAAGGAGTGGTTTTCTTTGAGAATTCAAAAAGTAATAAAGATTCTAGTATGTTTATCTATTAGTCTATGCATCATAAATTATCCTAGTATTTCTTTTGCTGAAACACTTAATAGTTCTAGTGAAAAAAGCAAATCGAATGACATTGATACTGGTATAGCAAATTTGAACTACAATAACAAAGAAGTATTAGCAGTGAATGGTGACAAGGTTGATAGCTTTGTTCCGAGAGAAGGTATTAATGCAAATGATAAATTTATAGTGGTTGAACGTAATAAAAAATCACTGACAACTTCACCGGTGGATATTTCAATTATTGATTCTATGGCGAATCGTACATATCCAGGAGTATTACAACTTGCAAACCAAGCTTTTGCAGATAATCAACCAAATTTATTGGTGGCCAAAAGAAAACCGCTAAATATAAGCATTGATTTACCTGGCATGAAAAGAGAAAATACTACGACCGTTGATAATCCAACATATGGTAATGTGTCAGGAGCAGTAGATGAATTAGTATCTACATGGAGTGAGAAATATTCCACAACACATACTTTGCCTGCAAGACTACAATATTCAGAATCAATGGTTTATAGCAAATCTCAAATAGCAAGCGCTCTGAATGTAAACGCCCAAGTTCTCGACAATTCACTGGGAATTGACTTTAATGCGATTGCGAATGGAGAGAAAAAAGTGATGGTTGCGGCATATAAACAAATTTTTTATACCGTAAGTGCTGAACTGCCTAACAATCCATCAGACCTTTTCGATGATAGTGTTGATTTTACAGAGTTAACTCGTAAAGGAGTAAGTAACGATGCCCCTCCCGTTATGGTGTCAAATGTAGCTTATGGTAGAACAATTTATGTGAAATTAGAGACAAGCTCTAAAAGCAAGGATGTCCAAGCTGCTTTTAAAGCCTTATTGAAGAATGTTAATACTAATGTAGAAACTAGTGCACAATACAAGGATATTTTTGAAGAAAGTTCCTTTACGGCTGTAGTATTAGGCGGAGATTCACAAAAGCATAATCAAATTGTCTCAAAGGACTTTAATGATATTCGAGAAATAATTAAAGATAATGGAGAATTTAGTCTTAAAAATCCAGCATATCCAATTTCATATACAAGTGTTTTCTTAAAGGATCATTCAATTGCTGCTGTTCATAACAATACAGATTATATCGAGACAACAGCTACAGAATATTCTAAAGGAAAGATCATCCTTGATCATTATGGTGCATACGTTGCTCAATTTGAAGTAGCCTGGGACGAATTTTCCTATGATGAAAATGGAAATGAAGTACTAACCCATAAAACTTGGGATGGAAATTGGAAAGACAAAACAGCTCATTTCTCTACAGTAATACCACTTCCACCTAATTCAAAAAAATATAAGAATCTATGCAAGAGAATGTACAGGCCTTGCATGGGAATGGTGGAGAACGGTTATTGATGAATATAATGTTCCATTGTCTAATGAAATAAAAGTCTCCATTGGAGGAACTACATTATACCCAACAGGTAGTATTGATTAGGTATTAGTTATGAGTATGGGAAGGCATAGGGTGTTCAATCTATGGAACAGCAAATGGCGTACAAGCACTAAGAGAATATCCTACATCGTGATGATTATGAATAATGCTGCTAAATTAATGTTGGAAGTCATTAAAAAATGACCATGAAGTAGTTAAAAGAATGAAATACCTTCGATTAATTATAGAAATAATATGATTTTACCTCCTATCAAATATTTGATAGGAGTTTTTTTATGATAGTTCTAAAATAATTATTCTAGTTCATCTTATTCATTAATAATGAGCTTACCTGAGTCATACTCACAAAGGAAAATGGTATTCACGACATTTTCACCTTTGTCACTAACAAACTCTGCCCATGTGATAGCTGCCCACCTGCGTGTTCTTCTTTTACTGCTTCCAACTAGGAACCATTTTTCCACTTTTTTAGATAGCTCCTTATACCTTCACCGTAAACAAATAAACACCCCCTCTAACCGAGGTACTGATAAGGATTTAAGCATACTAGAATACTTCAAAGAGGTTGAATGGAAATTTTGTGATTTTTGAAAATTGCTTAATATGCATAAGTATTCGTAATGGTGAATTTTGGACACATTTAATAACAAATGAATAGTGATTCGAACTAATTATAAAAATTCAGTTGATTTTATATTTATGCATGTTATACTAATTTCAACAGCAACGATATAAGGAGCGAAAGCCATGAAATTACTCGAGGAAGTACAGCTGAAGTTAGTGTCTAGTTTAAAAGGAAAAGACCTGCTAACTTTGCTAGACTATACAAGTCAAGAAGTTGAAGAACTGATTGAGTTAGCAACACAGCTTAAAATGATCACCAAAGAAGGGAAATGCCCAAGATTACTTGAAGGTAAAACACTGGGTATGATTTTCGAAAAACATTCAACGCGTACTCGTATTTCATTTGAAGTTGGCATGAATCAACTAGGTGGGAAAAGTATGTTTATGCATGCGCGTGATTTACAAATTGGTCGCGGCGAATCCATTTACGATACAGCACACGTATTATCAGGTTATTTAGATGGTATTATGATCCGAGCAAATTCCCATGCGATGGTCAAGGAGCTTGCAGAGCATGCGGCAATTCCTGTCATCAATGGATTAACGGATATCTATCATCCATGCCAAGCTTTAGCGGATTTAGAAACAATTGCAGAAAACAAAGGTATTTTAAAAGGACTTAAAATTGCCTATGTGGGAGATGGCAACAATGTAGCACATTCTTTAGTAGTTGCTTCAGCACATGTTGGTATGAATGTAGCCGTGGCAACACCTGTTGGTTATGAATGTGATGCGGAAGTAATCGCTAAAGCACAGGCTATTGCAGCGGCAAATGGCAGCACTGTTATGATCACAAATGACCCTGTGGAAGCTGTATTAAATGCAGATGTTGTCTATGCGGATGTTTGGACATCGATGGGCCAAGAGGAAGAAGCAGCAAAACGTTTGCAAGACTTTGCAGATTATCAAATTAATGATGAGCTAGTTGCCTATGCGAAACCAAATTATATGTTCCTGCATTGCTTGCCAGCACATCGTGAGGAAGAAGTGGCAACATCTGTTATTGATGGCTCTAATTCATATATCTTTGAGCAAGCTGAGAACAGACTTCATGCACAGAAAGCAGTTCTAGCATCGATTCTAGCATAATATCTGACATATACTTCTCGGGTTGAGAAGTACGATAGATAGAGTTTACATGGGCAACAGAGGGTGCCCATGTGAATAACATACAAGTGGTTGGCAGACAGAGGGATGTTTTACCATGCGCGATGTTTGTTGTCAAGATGGATGGCTACATCGCTACATAGTCAAGTAACCTGGGAGACGCTGGGTTACTTTTTTCTTTTGTGTCGGTATAGAAATAAAACATACTTTTCCTATAAAATATGGAGAATATAATGAATTATTTATATAATGAAATAAAAAAGGAATGAAGGGGTGGAATTTACATGAATATAGACCATATTGAGGCTTTTTTATATGTTGTACATTATAAGAGTACCCATAAGGCAGCCAATGCCTTGTTTTTATCGCAGCCAACTGTGACTGCACGAATCAAATCATTAGAGCGAGAGCTAGGTGTTGAATTATTTTATCGAGATGGACGAAGTGTGACCTTATCAGATAAAGGCAAAGACTTCTTACCTTTTGCTACTCAAATTGTGCAAACATTTCAGCAAGGAAAAAAGCAATTAGAAGAGACACAGGAAACAGATGACGTATGTATTGGTGCAAATGGAGTAACAGCTCAATATTTTTTAGCAGATGCATTGCCCAAATGGAAAGAAAAATTCCCAAATTTGCGGTTTCAATTGATGACTGGATCAACAGCCATGCTATTAGAAAAATTGGAAAGTCATCAAATTCACTTAGCTTTCATTCAGTATGTGCATAGGGATGGAGTTTGCAATGAGTTATTATTAAATAATGCAGTGAAACTTGTGAAGCATCGCGATCATCCTTTACAACTACAAGAATCCATACAAGTGAAAGAATTGGCACAACAGAAAATGGTGTTTTTTGAATGTGGAGCGTTTGATTGGAATTATGTGCATAAAATGTTCGAGGTAGAGGGGGTAGCAGCGAATATTGAGGTTCGAACAGATCATTTAGAAGTCGCTAAAGCGTTTATTCGCACAAAAGATTATATAAGCTTTTTACCCCAACTTTGTGTCAAAAATGAACTTGAAAGCGGCGAGTTTGTGGAGATAGATGTCAAACATTTACTGGATATGAATCAACATATATTTTTAACTTATAAAAATAAAGATACATTGACATCAGCTTTTTGGCAGACAATCTGTGATACAGCTAAGGAATTTGAAAGCGTACAAATCAAGTATTGATAAAATATTTTATTAGACCATAAATTTTTTCTATTACTTAACCTATTGCATATTGCTTCAATGAACTGTAATATCATTCTCAATCCAAATTTATTTATGAAATATTGTAAATAAATATTTTTTTAACACAAAAGCATACTTAACCACTATGTTTAGTAAAAAATAAAATTGAGGAGGAATTGATTTGGCTAGACAGGACAAAATTCGTTTTGGTGCAATTATTCACGGAGTAGGTGGCAATATTTCAAGTTGGCGTCATCCAAAGGTAGCGAGCAATCAAAGTGTCAACTTGCCTTTTTATATTCAGCAGGCTCAAAAGGCGGAGCAAGGAAAATTTGATGTTGCATTTATTGCGGATGGTTTATTTATTAATGAAAAATCCATTCCTCATTTTTTAAATCGTTTTGAGCCTATTACGATATTATCGGCATTAGCTGTAGCGACCAAAAACATTGGATTAGTTGGGACCGTATCGACTTCCTATAGCGAACCATTCACAATAGCACGCCAATTTGCTTCTTTAGATCATATTAGTGCAGGGCGTGCAGGTTGGAATGTAGTGACTACTCCTTTAGAGAGTACAGCTTTAAACTACAATAAAACAATTGACCAACATCCAAGCCATGCAGACCGTTATCAACTTGCCGAAGAATATTTAGAGGTCGTCAAAGGATTATGGGATTCATGGGAAGATGATGCGTTTATTGCAGATGTAGAAAATGACCAATTTTTTGATCCAGAAAAATTACACACGTTAAATCATAAAGGGCAGTATTTTTCAGTCCAAGGTCCACTTAATATTGGACGAACAAAGCAAGGTCAGCCCGTTATTTTTCAAGCTGGGTCATCTGATGCTGGGATTCGATTGGCTGCGAAGGATGCAGATGCCATTTTTACACACGGAGCAACCATAGAAGAGTCGCAAAAATTTTACAAAAGAGTAAAAACAGAGATTGCAGCATTTGGGCGCAATCCAGATGAAGTGAAAATTTTCCCAGGAATTTCCCCTATCATTGGTGAAACAGATGAGGAAGCAGAGGCAAAATACCAAGAAATTGTTGAACTCGTTTCTATTGATCGTGCTTTGGCTTATTTGGGGCGTTACTTCGATCATCATGATTTTACACAGTATGATGTGGATGCGCCGTTTCCTGAGCTAGGTGATATTGGGGCAAATAGCTTTAGAAGTACGACAGATTATATTAAACAATATGCTAAGAATGAAGGACTTACTTTACGTCAAGTTGCTTTACGTGAGGCCACTCCAAAAACAGCATTTTTTGGGACAGCTGAGCACGTGGCAGATCGTGTACAGGAATGGTTTGAAAAGGAGGCAGCAGATGGCTTCATAATTGGTGTGACGGTACCAGGTGCCCTCGAAGATTTTGTTGATAAAGTGGTGCCAATATTACAAGCGAGAGGGCTTTATCGGAATGACTATGAAGCAGACACATTGCGTGGTAATTTGGGTTTACCGTTCAAGGAAAGTCGCTATGTCAAACAGTCTGTCTAAAAACCAAGTAAATTTATTTGAATAAATGAAATTAAGGAGGAGGCAGTGTATGAGTTATACATTAGGCATATTAGATCAAAGTCCAATTATTGATGGAGCAACAAATGAGCAAACGTTACAAAAAACTGTAGCATTGGCACAGAAAGCGGAGCAGTTGGGCTACTCCCGATTTTGGGTATCGGAGCATCATCATACTGATACACTAGCAGGATCATCCCCGGAAGTATTAGTTTCCTATTTACTTGCAAAAACCAATTCCATTCGTATTGGGTCAGGTGGAGTCATGCTCCAGCATTACAGTCCATACAAAGTAGCGGAAAATTTTCATGTACTTGCATCATTGGAACCTGGCCGGGTTGATTTAGGCGTTGGGAAGGCGCCAGGTGGTTTGCCTCTTTCCACGAAGGCTTTACAATATGGCACTCTCAATCAAGGCGAGGATTTTGAAGAGAGACTAACATTTTTACAACAATTAATTGAACAAACTTTACCAACGAATCATGACCTGCATGGTGTGCAGGCAACACCAATTCCAAATGTAAAGCCGGCTTTGTTTTTATTAGGGGCAAGTCCACAAAGTGCAGAACTTGCAGGAAGGCTCGGTATTGCCTTCGTCTTTGCACGATTCATTAATAGCGACAATGAGTTACTAGCGCAGGCGGCTAGCATCTATCGTGAACATCATCCTAAAGGTCACTTTGCTGTCTCCATCGCAGCCATTGCAGCTCCTACAAAAAACGAAGCAAAAGAGCTGATAGAAGACCAAAAGATTACAAAGGTGCATTTAGCAAGCGGCAGGACGCTGACTTTACAATCAGTAGAATTAGCAGAAAAATTTGGGCAGGAATCTGGAGAAGGGTATACGGTCAAACAGTATGATGCAGATATTGTCTATGGGTCACCAGAAGAAATTAAAGCCCTATTAGATAATTTTCACGTGCAATATCAAGTAGATGAATTCATTTTGCACACACCAGTGTTGAAGGAATTTGAACGACAACGCTCCTTTGAACTTTTAAGTCCTATTAATTTACATTTGGAGAAAATAGAAGCGGTAAGCTAAGGAGGAAAAATGATGACAAAGACTAGAGATATAATTGTTTGGTCGAAGCAAGGGTGTAGCTATTGTGATGACATAAAAGCTTATTTAGAAGAACAGCGCATTCCCTATAAAACAGTTGATGTGACAAATAATGATACGTTTAGAGACATTCTTGACTTAAAATATGGCATTCGGTACGTGCCTGTTGTAGAGATTGGTTCAAGGGAAAGTGGCGTCTATAGAGCCGTAACAGAAATCGGATTAGAGCACGTCAAGGATGCACTTGCCGTGGGCTTACCCTCACATGCATAGAAGAAGGAGAGGGAATTATATGAAAAAAATATTGTTTTATTTGCTACTTTTGCTAATTGCTCTATTAACAGCATGTGCGAGTTCAGAGAAATCGGACGAAGATTCGAGTGAACAAAAGACGGCACAAGGAGGGAAAGATGTACAAAAAATTATTGTCGGTACAGGTACACAGTTTCCAAATATCTGTTTTTTAGATGATAAGGGAAATCTAACTGGCTATGATGTAGAGCTAGTTAGAGCCATCGATGAAAAGTTACCTGAGTATGAATTTGAATTTAAAACAATGGAATTTTCAAATCTATTACTAAGTTTAGAGACAAGAAAAATTGATTTTATTGCCCATCAAATGGAAGTGAATAGTGAGCGAGAAGAGAAATTTTTATTCAATAAAGAACCGTATAATGTTTTCCCATTAAAGGTGACAGTGAACGAGAAAAATAAAGAGATTCAATCTATTGATGATTTGAAAGGGAAAAACGTGAGCGTTTCTCCGACAAGTAACTCCGCTGTCTTTATTGAAAAATATAACAAGGAACATAATTTAGGAGCGAATATCGTGTATTCTTCTGGTTCAGTCGATGTGAATAATCAACTTGCAAGTGGTCGTATTGATGCTATTATTACGACACCATTTGCCGTGAAATACTATAACGAAAGTAATGAGGCACAGCAAAAAGTCGTCGGGGATGCATTATTAAATTCGAAAGTTTACTTCTTATTAAATAAGGATGAGGTGAAGTTACAAGAGCGTTTAGATGAAGCTATTGTTGAGCTAAAGAAAGAGGGTGTTATAAGCGAACTAAGTCAAAAATGGTTAGGAGATGACTATTCAGTAGACTTTTAACAAACAAGAGAGGAAGAAAAAAGTATGGAAAATAACTTTGATTTCGTACTCATTGCGAAAGTACTCCCTACATTGCTTCAGTATTTACCAGTAACTTTTGAAATCCTAGTATTCTCCATACTTTTTGGTATGGTGCTAGGGATTATGCTAGCTATACCGAAGCTTCTGCACATACCAGTATTGAAGCAAATTATCACAATTTATATATCATTTATTCGTGGCACACCCATTTTAGTGCAGTTGTTCTTAGTATTTTATGGCGTACCTGCAATCCTAAAGCTCATTCATATTGATGTTACTCGAATGGATGCCATGTATTTTGTCATTATTACGTATACACTGAGCAATGCGGCAGCCTTTGCTGAAATATTTCGTGCAGCCATATTAACTGTTGACAATGGGCAAATGGAGGCAGCCTATTCCGTAGGCTTAAATGGTCCACAAGCTTTTATGCGAATTGTTTTCCCACAAGCAATACGTGTTGCTTTCCCGAATATCGCGAACACGATGATTAGTTCACTAAAAGATACATCACTAGCCTTTTCAATTGGTGTGATGGATATGGTTGGGCGTGGAGAAACTTTGATTGCTTCCACAACACGAGCGCTAGAAATATATGTGGCATTGTCTATTGTTTACTTTGTGATAGTGATGGTTCTTGAAAAAATATTCAAATTCAATGAACGTTATTTTAATCGCTATATGCCAAAAGAAATTGCCACTCATTAGGGGGATGTGCTATGACCATTGATATCGCATTTGTGTTGGAGGCTTTACGAGAAATTAGTAAAGTAATACCGTTAACCTTATTCATGACATTTACACCTGTTTTTTTAGGCATTGTTATAGGAATAATCGTAGCCTTTGTGCGGATGAAGCAAATAAAATTTGTCACACCATTATTAAATTTATATGTATCCTTTTTCAGAGGCACACCTATTATTATGCATATCATGCTCGTTTATTTTGGGTTACCCCTTATAGTGGATGGTGTGGCAAATACTTTCCATTTAGCAATTCAATCAAGCTCAATTCCTATATTATTTTTTGTGATACTCGCGCTTACATTTAGTGCTGGGGCCTATGCCTCAGAAATTATTCGCTCAGGTATATTAAGTGTACCCAAAGGACAATTAGAGGCGGCGTATGCAATAGGTTTAACATTTACTCAAGCTATGCGACGTTATATCTTGCCGCAGGCATTTGGTAAGTCTATACCTAACTTTACAAATGTCTTTATTGGTTTTTTACATGCCACCTCATTAGCTTTTTTTCTTTCCATCAAAGAATTGACAGGAGTGGCGAACATCGTTGCTTCTGTAAACTTGAAGTTTTTAGAGGCTTTCATTGCTGTTGGTATCATTTATTGGAGTATTTCGATCATGACAGAATGGATCTCACACCTCATTGAAAAAAGAGTAACGGCCTATAGTAAGAGTGGCCTTTAGTAGAAAGGGGAAATATATATGACAGTAGCGGAAATTGTTATTGAACATTTACAAGAGGAAGATTATGCACGTTATCTTGAGGTTTTAGTAGAGAGCTATGGACAATATGAAAAAGATTATAAGGATCCAGAGCGATGGGCGTCGTATTTAAGTGATATTCGCGCCTCTGTCGGCAATCCGAATGCAGAAACTATTTTAGTCGCAAAGCGTGGCGATGAGATTTTAGGAGGATTGCAATTATTTACGGATGCTGAGAAAGCTTATGGACTGCCAGAGCTTAATATTCAATCGACAATCGTTCGCTTATTGGGTGTCCATCCAAATGGAAGAGGGCAGGGGGTTGCCAAGAAATTATTGCATGAAAGTTTTGCCTTTGCCAGGAAGAGACAGGATCAGGCACTATACTTGCATTCAGGTGATATCATGCAGGCTGCTATTAATCTTTATTTATCTTTGGGCTTTGTAAGAGACGAGTCAAAGGAGTTTTATAAAGGAGATATATTAGTAAAGAGCTTTCGTTATGATCTATAAATATAAACCCGCTGACGTGGTAGACATCGGCGGGTTTATAATGGTTATAGGGAGAAAATTTTTCCTGGATTCATAATGTTATGTGGATCAAGTGCTACCTTTATACTTTTCATGACTGTAAGGGAGGTACCGTGTTCAGTAGCTTGATATTTCATCTTACCAATCCCAACACCATGTTCACCCGTACATGTACCTCCTCGAAGTAGAGCATATTGAACAATGTGCTCGTTGAAGCGATCGGCTTTTGTTCGCTCCTCCGTATCATTCGGATTTAACATTAACAGTGCATGAAAATTACCGTCTCCTACATGACCGACAATTCCACCTGCTAGTCCAACATTATCGAGTTGTTCCCGTGCATATAAGATGGTTTCTGCAAGCATAGAAATTGGAACACAGACATCTGTTGACATAAGCTTCTTTCCAGGGTAAGCGTGGATATAGGCATATGCCAATGAATGGCGCGCTTCCCATAGTTTATTACGTTCAGCATTATCATGTTCAAATTCAACAGATAGACAATGAAAGTCTTCAAAAATTTCGCTAGCAAATGCTATATCTGCATGCATACCCGCTTCATTTCCATGGAACTCTAAAAATAGAGTCGGTTTTTCGTTAAAGGATGTGTCGTTATAAATATTGGCTTGTTTAATGGAGGCTTCATCGACCAATTCCACTCGACCAACCGAAATTCCTGCCTGTAATAATGCCGTGACTGAACTGACAGCATCGCCCACCGTATCAAAGACCGCTCGCCCTGCAGTCACGAATTCAGGTATTCCGTATACTTTCAATGTAAGCTCAGTAAAGCAGCCAAGTGTACCTTCTGAGCCAACGAATAGACCGTTTAAATGATAGCCAGAAGAGGACTTCGCTGCTAAATTTCCTGTATGAATAACAGAGCCGTCTGCAAGTACTACTTCTAAATCACGAACTTGATCACGCATAACACCGTAACGAACCGCAGTTGTGCCACTAGCATTTGTAGCTGCCATACCACCTAGCGTTGCATCAGCACCAGGATCCACTGTAAATTGTAATCCATGTTTTTTTAATTCTTTATTCAATTGTGAACGTGTGACGCCTGGCTGTACTTTTACAAGGAGGTCGTCAGGTCGAACTTCTAAAATAGCATTCATTTCAGAGAAATCGATTGAAATACCATGTGCAATGGGAATTGCATTTCCTTCTAAGCTTGAGCCAACACCGAATGGTACAACTGGTACACGTTGTGCATGCGCGACTTTTAAGATGGCACTGACATCAGCGGTGGAGCGGGGAAAAGCAACGATATCTGGTAAGCTCATCGCATGATGGGATTCATCCTTTCCATGTAGCTGTCGTACCGTTTCGTTTGTTGACACTTGTTCTTCTGATAAAACCTGTTTGAGTTGATTGACAATTAATTCTACTGCAACAGTCATTCCAATCCCTCCAAATTTTCTGATAAGTAAAACTTTATCATGCATTTATTGGAAATGGAATGCGCTGCTTATAAAAAATCAGTTTGCAAATGCTTTTTCTAATTTTTGAACGAATGCATCTTGTTCAGTGGAGCTTGATTGATTCCACCATTTTTCAAAAAATACCCCAAGTCCTGGCAGTAAATGCTCTTCTCCACGGCTAATGGCATCTTGAACAATATCTTTAAATTCTGCCGCAGATTGTCCGTGTACATTGGCTGTAATCGCATCTCTAATTTGAAAATTCATCTATTTCGCCTCCTTAGTAGTAATTTGTCCAAGCTTCGTTTAAATATGTATGAAATTCCAAAGAAAATAGATCAATTTTACAAAACATGCTGTGATTATGACTAAATACCGATAGGAATTTGATCCATTTTGCACAATGAATTGATCAAAAAGAGCATTCGCCTCAAGAAATAGTCAAGTATTAAGATAATATCACCTAGGAATATCGGACTGTGCATAGTCGACAGGAAGAGACAAATGACCATTCATAACAATCGAAAGCTCTTATCTACACATTCATTCGAGGAAATATTGGAAGGTGTACAACCAATGATTACTTCAATTCTTACAAAGCTGCGAATTTATAAAGATTATGATTACTATCGTCAAGTAGCGTCCATTGCTGTTTGGAGAGCATGGCTAAAAGCGGATCCGTCAAAAGGACAGTTGTCTGCTTATATTTATTCATCAATAAAAGGAGAAATTTTAAATGAATTATTAAAGGAAAAAAACTATACAAAGCAAATTACAACAGTTGATGATGAAACACTCGATCATCTGCGAAGTGAGTTCGAGATGGAGGAAAATAATTATCCACAAAGTTCTAACTTTCTAGAATGCTTGATGTCCCAGTTGAAACAGGTAGAAAGGAGCATATTGCTTCTTTATTATGTAGAAGATTTCAGTGATCAAGAAATAGCTAATGTATTGGGTTGTTCTATTGTAGCCAGTAAAAAAAGCGGGAGAGAATCATCAAAAAATTAAGAAATCAGGTTTTAAAGTGGAAATAAAGCTCTGAAATATCAAAAGTATGCTAATATTGAAATAAAATGAATATTAGCATACTACACTCGAATGCATACAAATTAAGATAAAAGTGTTATGATTTGTAAGTAGTCAAAGAAATGTACAATTTTACATAGATTATTCTATTTGGATAGTTTAAAATACCTAGCAATTTTTTTTACATAGTAGTATGGAGGGTTTGTTTTGGGGAAATGGTTTAATCAGATCGAAAAAAAAGAGGTTTGGTACATGGTATTACCATTATTACTGGTCATACCATTATTAATTTTTAGTAATCAAATATATGGTGTTTTTCAAGGTGAAATTTATACAAATTTAAAATTGATTATACAAGTTTTAATTATTGTGTTTACAATGGCAATTGCCATACAATCCTATTTAGTATTTTCACACTTACTTTCAAATCAAACTTTATACATAGGAAATTTGTTTTTTATTCTTGCATTACTCGAATTAGTAAGTTTATTTTATAGTCAAAACAATTCCATTGAATGGAGATTTATGGATGGTCATTTACATATATTAATACGTTTTTACTTATCACTGGGATTTTTATTTATTATTTTACACCCTAGAAAACAATTAGCGATGAAACATCGGACCCTTACTTATGGTAGCTCTCTACTTTTTGTTGTAGCAAGCATTCTACTAGTGTATATTTCTCCAATATTTTTGCCAGAACAATGGATAGATCATATTGATAATATGGTCCACCTATTTTCTATTGTGCTTCAACTAATTACGATTGTTATTATTAGTAGATTTTTTAAAAAAATGCCGAAGCGCTCCATGTGGCTAATCAGTGCAGCTATCTCGCTCATCGTAAGTGATACCTTTTTTATTATAAGCCAAGATACAAATGCTATTTGGGATTTCTCTGCACTAATTTATCAATTTTTAGCATTTTACTTTTTTTTAAAGGCTATTTATTATACATCTGTTGAAAAACCATTTCAACAACTGTTAAAAATTAAAAAGGATCTTGAACAATCACAACAGGAGCTTCTATTCCAAGCCTATCATGATGATATTACACTACTGCCAAATGAACATTTATTACTAAAAACATTAAAAGAAAAATTACATGAAAATAAACTGCAAAAGGCGATCATTGCTATAGAGATCGATCGTTTTGCAGCCATTCGTTCTTCTATAGGAATCAGCCATTCTAATAAAATGATGAAGCTAGTGGCAGAACGTATTCAAGCGATTTTACCACCGCATTATTTTGCCACTAAACTACGTGAGGGCCAATTTGTCATTTATATTAACCATGTTAAGACCGTTGAAGAGCTATTACAATTTTGCTT
>Ga0256785_1000233_pt1 | contig 18326 bp, 16 predicted proteins | sample MC6MC0936MT_FD_186041 | JGI IMG/M metagenome (GOLD analysis project Ga0256785, IMG submission 186041) | Metatranscriptome of enriched soil aggregate microbial communities from Iowa State University, Ames, United States - MC6-MC0936-MT... | ecosystem: Environmental > Terrestrial > Soil >... | reverse complement strand
TACAGCGAGCTGGGACGGCTGGCGGTGGAGTACCTGTGCAATCAGGAAGATGCCGCCACGCACGTGACGCTGGCGGGCAGGCTGAAGGTGCGCGCCTCAAGCCTCGTCTGAGGTAAACACCATGCCCGCATAGGGCTTCTCGCGACATGCCGCCAGCCGCGCGGCGAGGCTACCCACGTGCAGCTCCAGCTTGTGCCCGTCCGGATCGAGAAAATAGAACGACGCCCCCTCGCTTTTGTTCTGCTTCCAGACGGTGACGCCCGCCTGCTCGAGCCTTTGCGAGAAGGGTTCAAAATCCTCTTCCGCCACGGTAAACGCGTAGTGGGTGTAGTCACTCTCCTGCGGCGGCACATACTGGCGCGCCTCGTCGTACGACAGGCAGACCCACAGATCGCCGCAGGTGAGATAGGCCCCGGTATTCCAGCGGGCGTACAGCGCTAGCCCCAGCAGCTCGTGCCAGAAGGTGACGCTTTTTTGCAGGTCGCTGACCGCGAGGGTCAGGTGGTTGAGGGATTGCAGCATGACGTGCCCTTTTGTTTTTCGCGCCGGACGTGGTACGGTAAAGAGATGAACATAAACCACGCCGTGCTCACCGTAAACCGCTGGTGGCTGCCTTCTTAAAGGCGGCACGGAGTAGTTTTCCCCATTTTCAGATAGCCGCCGAAAGGCGGCTTTCACTTTTCTAAGACCCCTTTCGGCAATTGCACATTAAGGAGTCTTTATGAACGCACCAACCATCCTCACCGGCGACCGTCCAACCGGCCCGCTGCACCTCGGCCACTTCGTCGGATCCCTGCGCCAGCGCGTGGCGCTGCAACAAACGCACAACCAGTTTGTGCTGATTGCTGACCTTCAGGGGTTGACCGACAACGGCAGCAACCCGCAAAAAATTCGCGACAACATCCCCGAAGTGCTGGCCGACTACCTCGCCGCCGGCATCGACCCGAACCTGACCACGATCTGCCTGCAATCCGCCCTGCCCGCCCTCGCCGAGCTGACGATGCTGTATATGAACATCGTTACCGTCGCCCGCGTGGAGCGTAACCCGACCGTGAAAAACGAGATTGCGCAGAAGGGCTTCGCCCGCTCGCTGCCGGTCGGGTTTATGGCCTACCCCATCAGCCAGGCGGCGGACATCACCGCGTTTAAGGCCGAGTGCGTGCCCGTCGGCGACGACCAGCTGCCGATGATTGAGCAGACCAACGAGATTGTGCACAAGATGAACAGCCTGCTGCCCGCCCCTGTGCTGCGCCACTGTAAGGCGATGCTGAGCGACACCAGCCGCCTGCCCGGCATCGACGGCAGCGCCAAGATGTCGAAATCGCTGGGCAACACGCTGCACCTTTCGGCCAGCGAAGAGACCATTCACCGTGCGGTCAGCGCCATGTACACCGACCCGAACCACCTGAAGGTGAGCGACCCGGGGCAGATTGAGGGGAACGTGGTGTTTACCTATCTCGACGCTTTTCATCCGGATAAGGAGAAAGTGGCGGCGATGAAGGCGCACTATCAGGCGGGCGGGCTGGGTGACAGGGCGTGCAAGAACGAGCTGGAGGCGTGCCTGCAAGAGCTGATTGCGCCGATGCGGGAGCGGAGGGCGATGTATATGCGGGACAAGGGAGAGCTGATGGCGATGCTGAAGCGCGGGACCGAACGGGCGCAGGGGGTGACGCAGGGGACGTTGAGGGAGGTGAAGGTTGGGCTGGGGGTGCCGGTGTTTTGATGAGGTGAGTTGATTGAGGTTGGGCGGCGGAGTGCGGGATTGGCATGACGCCGCTTGATTGTTTTAGAAAGCGGCTATGAAATATTTCATCCCTGCTTCAGGTTGCATATCTTTCTGATGATGATCATCAGTAGTACGGTAACGACGACCATCATCCCCCCCAACACCCACAGGAATGATGGGTCTGCTTCACCATCAGCAAACCCCAGACCGGTGCGATTTAAAAAATTATTGCTGGCTTGAGACAAGTAATCGAGCAAGCCTCCCAGAGGAAACAGGACGATAAAGAAGGAAGCAATGAGGCATGCCAGACCAATCAGGATATTATTTTTTAACTTTGCATGAAGCATAATCAGCCCTTCCTGTCACATCAATACGTCCATATGCCATCAACCCTTTACCACCAGGAACACGAATCTTCTTACGTGCAAGCAAAGATTGTCTGACTAGTTGAAAATCAGGGATATTATAGAACGTTATGCATCCCCACGACTCTCCCTCACCATTCGGCCTCAATGGATGAAGTCGAAATGAGCCTCTGTCGACCCCATTCACAAATACGTTATCAGCCATGGTCGAAGCATTAAACAAGCCGAACCATTCAGAATGATCGGTCCCGTTCTTGAAGTCTTTTACAAACCGCTCAACCCGATTAGCAATACTGCCTTCCGGTGCATCAACGATCCAGTACGTACCCACAGGTAATGCTGCATTCCTGATAAAGGCGCACTCTGCAATATTGGTTACGGGTTCTATTCCTGAAAAAACGGGAAACGTCCCAACGCCATAAACGTGTAGTTTCAGCCTTCTTCCATCGGCTGAGACATCGTTGTAATCCATCCTACAAATCTGCATAGCAATCCTCCCTGTCGCTTTGCGGAGAATGTTACAACCGATTTATTGAGTGCACCAGCGGAGTTAGATAATTCATTTAAAAAAGGAAAAATACGGGCATGCGTATTCAAGCCCGTATTAACTTATCCTTTTACATGATTAATGTAGGAATATTTTAGATATTATTCTTACTCTGCCAGACCAGTTCCGCGCTTCACCATAGGTATATCTCCCGTATCATTCAGCGCCCCCGGAAACGTTTTTAACCACTGTGCTATTTTCTGTTTATTTATATTCACCACACTCATCCCTTCCAGGCATCCCCATAATTCTCTTGTATGCTGTGGCGTAATCACAATGCAGTCTTTCATAGCGCGTATTTTAACCGGCATGCCGTTGATGAACCCCGCGCGTTTTAACCAGTCGCCGCCCAGAAGAAGGTATTTCATGTCTATGCGCGCATAGAGTTCGCAGCAGGCGGCACTGTCCTGCGGCGTTTCCGCGCGAGGATGGACGGGCGCCGCGTTGGGCGGGTTGCCGTGAAGGCGGCGGGCGCTGTTTTTGCGTACCAGCTCGCGGTTTTCAATCATGCCGGTGAAAGCGTCTGATTCTGTTTTGCAAACAGTAAACTCTGGCTTAAAATTCGTCGCAGCCATATACAACTCCTATCAAGTTGGTTGTGGTTAGCGGTATGGGGGTGTTGCAGCACCTTCATATCGCGAATTCCTCTTTAAATATTCCTCGATACTTCCTTTGCCGTTCGGCGTAATTTCTGGTGCTCATTATACAGGGCTGAATATAAATACAGCAGTTTGGTGTGTGGTAAATTTGGAATTTGCGAGGGGGATTCAGGAAATAGAGTCTGTGGGGTAAGGTCATGTTTTTGTTGATTGTGGGTTGCCTGTCCTGAGTTTTGCGAGCATCATCGCAATTATTTACCTTCTTCCGTAACGCGATGGCTTCCAGCAAAACTCTCGAACAGGCAATTGCCGACATCACCATCTGGCGCAAAGGCGAACAGCGTGCGCCGCATAAGCCTTTATTGCTTCTGTACGTGCTGGCGAACTATCAGCAGGGGCATGCGCGACTGTTCGATTACGGTACGGAAGTACGCGATCAGCTACACAGCCTGCTGGAACGTTTTGGACCACAGCGTGCACAGTACCGTCCTGATATGCCGTTCTGGCGTTTACAAGGTGATGGCTTTTGGGAACTACAAAACGCAGAGCGCTGTTCCACATCAGGTACCAGCAAACAACCTCCTGCGGGGGAGCTGGTTGAACATCATGTTGCAGGTGGTTTTGACGAGCAGCATTACACTCGTTTGATAAACAGTAAGAACCTCATTAACTCTATAGCTCAGCAAATCCTCGAAGCACACTTTACCGAAAGCATTCAGGAAGAACTTGCCGACGAGTTGGGATTCAACCTCCTGCAAATTCGCAAACAGCGCGATCCCTTATTTCGACAGCAGGTATTGCGAGCCTATAACTATCAGTGCGCCGTTTGCGGTTTCAATATGCGACATGATAATACCTCTGTCGCACTTGAAGCCGCTCATATCAAATGGAAGCAATTTGGAGGGCCATGTGAGATCGCGAATGGCTTAGCTCTCTGTGCAATCCATCATAAAGCCTTTGATAAAGGCTCTCTTGGAGTGGATGAAAACATGCGCGTTCAAATATCTTCCGCTGTAAATGGCAACAGCGTTGTATCCAGATTTTTTTGGGACTTCGCAGGAGCACAAATTCACCTCCCACTACAGAAAGAAAATTATCCGCAGGCTAATTATATAGAGTGGCATATACGCGAAATTTTCAGAAAGTAACCTATTCATTTTAATGGTGATAAACATGGCATTCCCGAGTTATAAAGAGATTGAGATTCCCTTACTTTTAAATATTTATAACCGAGGGGGAGAAGTTAGTTCTTCCTCATGTTATGAACCGTTGGGGAGGGAGTTCGGCCTTACCGATGAAGAAATGAGCATCTTACTTCCTGATGATAGCAACCGTCCCCAATGGAACAACATGGTCCAATGGGCGCGTAAAAAGCTTGTTGATTACAAGTATCTTCATAATGCCAAAGAATCAGGCCTCGGCATCTGGAAACTCACTCATGAGGGCATCAAAAAAGCAGAATCGCTTTCTACCAAGTTAGATATCGATTATCCAGATGATGTCCCGGAAACCTTTTATGAAGGGGCCGTAAAACAGATCAAAGTTAACAAGTACGAACGGAGCAAAACAGCAAGAGACAAATGTATAGACCACTACGGCTGTCAATGTAGCGTATGCAATATGGACTTTGAGAAAACGTATGGTGAAACCGGCAAGGACTATATTCACGTCCACCATATCACCCCTCTCTCTGAGATTGGAGAGCGCTACAAACTCGATCCTGTAAATGATCTTCGCCCTGTCTGTCCCAATTGCCATGCAATGATCCACAGACGAAAACCCTCACTTACTATTGAGGAATTGAAGGCCTTTATGACCAAAGCACAAAAAAATGAATCGGCACAGAGCAAGTTAACTCAGTAATTCAGCACCTTGGTCAGCTCAACTTCACCCGTAGCGGCGTTAAAGTACAGATAGAAAATGTCCCCGTGTACCTGATCGGGTTTTGACCAGATTTCCTTTTCGCCGAGGCGACGCTTTTCCTTCGTGTATCCCAGCGTTTCGAGATACGTACGCAATGGTGCAGCACCGGTATCTCCTTGCTATTTGAAGGGGCATAACCATCACCGGGATGCGCCTCGAAATAGTAATCGTCCGTTACACGCGGGGCGTTTTCAATATCCTTGCCAGTCAGCGTGTGGTAATGCAAAAAGTCATTTTCAGTGTAATTTGTCGTTTCATCCAAACCGTTGCCACGAGCCAGACAAACAGCCATCCGAGGATAAAGACTGTGGCGACCGAGAGTGCACACCACTTCAGGACTTTTGAAAGTATTTTCATAGCTTAGCCCCCATGAATGAGAACGATGCTCCATCGTTTGTAATAGATAATTTTCAAGGGAAGGGCTGTTGAGTAAACTCGGAGAAAAGTGTTTAAGGAAACAAAACAAACACAGGATCCTTGTACAAGTGTTCTGCCACTCTGAAGTAATTAACTATATAATTCATTAGGATTATTAGTTTACAGAAAAAATTACAATCAATATAAACTCAAATAGCTGAGCACTTTCACTTCATAAATCGCAAAAAATATATTGATATAACATTAGGTTAAATATTATACTTTTAGCCACATTAATGTTATATAAACCAATGGGGTTCTTATGGAAAGAGATCTTACAATAATCTTAGCTGAGCGAGACGCTATTAAACATAAGATGGAGCTTGAAAAGCTTCGTGATGAAAATTTAAATCTAATGCAACAAATAAGAGACAAGATAGAAAATGCGAAAGTAGAAATAACAGAAAGCGCAATAGATAAGACGATGTCAATCTTAGAAAAGACACGGCTCTGGTTAATCTATGGCTCTAGTTTTTTTGCTATATTCATAGGCATTGCAGGGTTTATAGGTTATAAGAGCGTTAACAAGGAAATTACAGATTATTATATAAACACTGTGCATCATTGGTTACGCTTCGATAGCCCAGAAAGTGGGGGAAGCCGAGTTCTCAATGATTTGCGAACTGAGGCCTTGCTCGATTCCTTAACATTGAAATATGAAAGAGAAAAAGTCAACTCAAGTCCGATAAATAATATTAATTTGAATACAGAGGAAAGACTGCGTCTGATGTCATTAATTTTAAACCCCGAAACGGATGAACAAAATTATAGGGATGCCTTACGCTTAATAACTATAAGCAGAGGACTCTATGGTAGATATTACGAAGATGACATCGGAAAAAAAATTGCAAGTATACTGGATAATAAAGAATTTAGTGATAGTAAAAAAATAGATGTAATAAATTACCTAAGTAAAGATCGCGCATTGTTCCCTTGGGCATTAGCAGTAATTAATGATAATAGTCCTCAAATGCATGAGGATTTTCAAATGAAAGCATTTGAAAATGTCAAAAACTTTAATAAAGAGTTAGCCATAAAATTTGCCGAAAGAAATATAACTGAATTTAAAGATATTAGCAATAGAATTCAATTAGGTGTTTTTTTAATTGAAAATGGCATGGATAATAAATCAATCAACAATTTAATCTCGGAATTAAAAATAACAAAAAAAGAAACATTCGCAAGTGACTATAGAGAATTGATTCTAGCAAGAATAAAAAAAGGGTTGGATGATAATAATAAAGAGTTCTTATCAAATTACATATCAGAACAAATGAAGGATAATTTAAGGATCGAATTATCTTCTTTCATTGGTAAAAAACCTGTATTATCCTTTTCCTTCAGTGATATAACATTTCCTTTCAGAGAGCCTGATAAATTATTTGAAAATAATGCACTTATAGATTCCATTGCAAAAGAAGAATCTTTAACTCTTGATCGCCTTTTAAAATTAACGCAATTTTTTCAACTACAAGATCGAGGTTACTGGATAACAACATTTATGTTCAAACCAGCAGAAAATACAGAAATCATTTTCGACGGCAATGAAAGAATTAAAGGGAATGAAGTACTTCAAAAAGTCTGGCTTCGAGCTCAAAAAAAAGCAGGAGCAATGACACTAACTGCCACTATGAGAAAAAAAGACGGCGAAATAGTTGAGTCCCCTGTATTAAGCATTCGCAATTGTGACCAATGTGATTTTTTCGTTGACTATGACAAAGATCAACTAAGAAATTACACTTGGGTTCCTGACTATGATTACTTTAATGACTGAGAACGCAAGGTATAGCATGTAAAAAATTATCAATATGAAAGTTTTTTATAACAATAAATGGCCTGTGAAAAGGCCATTTATAAACAATAAGTCATATGAATAAAATTAAAAATAAAGTAATAATTAATTTTCAAAGCAAAAGTGAACTTTAAGTTGCGGGATGAAATGTCATTTTTTACGTCTGACAAAATATCCCTTATTATGGCTGATAGTGAAACCTTAAGCCCCTTTCAACATATCAAACACCACGCGGGCAAAGCCCTTCGCCAGTTCAGGATTAGAGAGATATTGCACCATCATCTCCTGCTGGGCTTCATTGCTATCCATGACAGCATCATCAATCGCCTTTGGGAAATCGCCCAGCATTGCCTGCTCACGCGTATTGTTCGCGATCTGGGTCATCACCGCCTGGTTTTCTGACAGCTTGTCGCGCACCGCAAAGGCATAATTGATCATGTCTTTATCGGTCAGATTATCGGTGACAAAAAGCTCGTTCAGACGAGCCAGGATATTTGAAAGAAACTCCTCTTTCTTGTCCTTTGGTTTCGCCGTTCCGACATCATTACCCGGTTTGATTTTGTATTCTTCAGCATCCTCTTGCAGCTTCAGGTGCTGTTCGTGGAGTTTGGACAGGCGATAATGGCTCATCTCCACATTGCTTAAATCAATCTCGTCTTCTTCGATACGCTGCTCATGCAGCAACGGACGCAGATGACGGGCGAAGAGGCTCAGCTTTTCAAGGTTCTTGTCGTCATAATCGACGATTTGCGACATAAACTCGTAAAAGCGGACAAAGCTGCCGAGATCTTTCTTGAAGATATCCAGCTTACTTTTTTCTTTCTCGCACTCTTTAAAGGTGTTTTCCGCATTGGTGATCAGCACAACATCACCGGTCTTCTTGGTACGTTCAAACATCTCTTTGGCCAGCACATAGGCATCAATCGCTGAGGTGTAACGATGCTTCCAGCGCTCTACCGCAGGTTTGCAGATATTGCTGATGGCCGCGTTGGATTTGTTTTTACTGAAGAATGCCTCACAGAACTGCTCCACTTCGTTCCACAGGAAAATGCCGCTGGTGCGCAGCTTTTCATAAAGCTCAAAGACCAACTGCGGATCGCTGACATCCATCAGCTCTGCTGTCTGGTAGTACGGCTGGAAAGCCCCCAAAATCTCGTCAGGTTCGTTGTAAAAATCGAGCACAAAGGTGCCGGACTGTGCCTTCCCAGGATAGGTACGGTTCAGGCGCGACAGCGTCTGTACGCACTCCACGCCCCCCAGCTTTTTATCCACATACATAGCGCAGAGCTTGGGCTGGTCAAAACCGGTCTGGAATTTGTTGGCCACCAGCATCACCTGGTAGTCATCGGTATCAAATGCTTTGCGCATATCCCGGCCTTTGAGACCTGGGTTCATATTGATCTCGGTGAACTTCTGGTTAAGCAGCGCAATGCTGTTATGGTCATCTTCATGGAATTCCACTTCCCCGGAGAACGCCACCATTGCGCTGATCTTGTCGTACTTATGCTCGGCGATGTATTTATCAAATGCCAGCTTGTAGCGCACCGCTGCTTTACGCGAACTGGTCACCACCATCGCTTTTGCCTGGCCGGCCAGCAAGTGCATCACATGCTTGCGGAAGTGCTCAACAATCACCTTCACTTTCTGCGACACGTTATGCTCGTGCAGCGACACCCACTGGTTCAGTTTAATCTTCGCTTTCTTGCTGTCCACTTCCCGGTCAGGATCGTTTAGCTTTTGCAGCAGCTTATACGCCACCTTGTAGTTGGTGTAGTTCTTCAACACATCAAGAATAAAGCCTTCTTCGATGGCCTGGCGCATGGAGTAAACATGGAACGCTTCCGGTTTGTTCGTTTTCGACGCCGGTTCCTGCGGATTCGGGCGACGGCCAAACAGCTCCAGGGTTTTGGCTTTCGGCGTGGCGGTGAAGGCGTAATAGTTGAGGTTGTTGCTGCCTTTACGCGCGGCGACAGTGGCATCGAGAATATCTTCTGAAGACATCTCGACATCGTCATCGGTCTCTTCGGTCATCAGCACTTCTTTCAACTGACGCGCCGTAGAACCACTCTGCGAGGAGTGCGCTTCATCGGCAATCACCGCGTATTTACGCTGCTTGAGGCTGACGCTGTTTTCAATCGCCTTCAGGACGAACGGGAAGGTCTGAATGGTGACGATGATAATCGGCTGCGAGTTTTCCAGCGCGCTGGCCAGCTTCTCCGATTTAGAACCGTCGCCTTCTTTGTTATTGATCCGCCCGACCACGCCATCCTGATGCTCAAACTGATAGATGGTGTCCTGCAGCTGATCGTCCAGCACGGTGCGGTCCGTCACCACAATCACTGAGTGGAACTGCTTCTCGCCATTTTCATTGTACAGGCGGGAAAGCTGATGGGCCGTCCAGGCTATAGAGTTCGATTTGCCCGACCCCGCGCTGTGCTGGATCAGGTATTTATTGCCGGTACCTTCCACCGTGGCGGCGGTGATCAGTTTGTTCACCACATCCCACTGATGATAGCGCGGGAAAATCAGGCTCTCGCTTTTGTACTTCAGGCCAATGGCATCTTCTTTTTCTACGATTTGCAGATGCACAAAACTGGCGAGAATTTTCAGCAGATTGTCCGGCAGCAGCACCTCATTCCACAGGTAGCTGGTGGCGTAGTCGTTGGCATCTTCCGGGATATCGTTCCCCGCGCCGCCGTCATGGGTGCCTTTGTTAAACGGCAGGAAGAAGGTTTTATCGCCATCCAGTTTGGTCGCCATAAACACTTCGTACTGGCTGACGGCAAAGTGCACCAGCGCCCCGCGTTTAAAGGTCAGCAGCGGCTCGGGCTTATTGGTGCCGGGATCTTTCGGCAAACGCGTTTTCTTATATTGCGTAATGGCGTTTTGCACCGTCTGCTTAAATTCAGACTTCAGTTCCAGCGTCGCCACTGGCAGGCCATTGACGAACAACACCAGATCGATACGCCACTTCTTCGCCTTAATGCCCGTTTCTTCAAATGCGGCGTTTGACGCATGCGGGCTGTAAACCAGTTCCGGCACGATGCGACAGATATTCTGCTTGTAGCGCGTCAGGGTTTCCGGATTGAGGTTATGCTCCGGCTTAAACTGGCACAGCGAAAAACGCGCATTGTGGCTTTTGATACCATGACGCAGAACGCCTAACGTACCGTAGGTGCGAGACAGCATATCGGTGGCGTTGATATCCGCTTTTTTCAGCTGCGCCACCAGCGCATCGAGGAAATGACGTTCGGTATCAGTAGGATAAATTTTGGCAAACTTCTCCCACTCCTGCGGCTGCGTGGCCTGCACAAAGGTCAGTGCATCCGGTGAGTACAGCGCACGTTCGCGATCGTAGCCGTCCGTTTTGCCGCGAATCCAGCCTCGATCGATCATCTGAGCAATCATTTCATCCTGGAAAATCAGCTCTATGGTGCTGTCCATGCTCATGCGGCGGCCTCCTGTGGCTCCTCAACATCCTGCGTTTCCGGGGCAACCCAATCGCGGACGTCGATTTTTCCGGTGACGGCGGCGGAGATCAGGGCGGTGCGGCGTTCCTGAAGGAGTTGGATGGCTTGGTTGGCATTTTCTTCAATTGAATCATATGAACACAACATATTATCTAAATAATCGATGATATCTAGCTGTTCCTCCAAGGAAGGAAAAACTGCTTTAACCGCACCAATTCTATCAATATTCAAATTTGCTTGGGTGCTTTGTGTCGATGTTTGTTCTAACGCGGGTAACGCAGCCATAAAACTGTAGCGCAAGAATTCCAGATGAAGGTTTTGATAGGGCTTGAATCCAACAACGCTGTCTGGAGCGTATGCCTCAAATCCAAGAATAGCCGTATCCCCAATGTTTGCAGCAATTGCCATCATCAACGTTCCAGATGGGAATAATTGACTTACAGCCTTTCCCTTTTCATTGAGTGTTTGTGAATATGTCTCAATGAATTTACTTGCTCGAGCAACATCCCCTGTTTGAATAAAAGGGTAGTCACCATCATATAAAGAAGGGTCATTTCGAGGACGGTGGCCAAATTTACCTCTATAAATTAAGCAAGCATATCGGAAACTTTTTAAACTCCAATGCTCCGGAACTTCCCCCAACCATTCAACACCAGAATCTTTCATCGGCACATCAGGGTTTAGCCCTTTGGTAACGGCATGGCTAATCACTGCCTGACGTTTTTCTTTCAGCAGTTCAATCAGTTGCTGTTGCTTCTCGATCAGTTTGTCGATTTTTGCGGTTTCGTGATCTAGGAAGCTGTATATTTTTTCCTGCTCAACCTTGCTAGGAAGCAGAATTTCAATATTTCTAAACTCATCAGGATCTAAATCCCACTGATTTACTCGTATGCCTTTGGAACGACTCAAATATTGAGTGACATAGATGGGGTTACGAAGCAGATAATGCACATATTTGGGATGAGCCAATTCAAAAAGAGATTTATTGGGTTGGTAAACAAAGTACGCAGGACTAACTATTCCTTCACACTCTGAAATTGCGATTGATCCCTGCCAGGCTTTCATTTTATTCATGACCAAATCATTTGATTGAACCAACTGATAAGGGGATAAATCCTCTGAAGGCTTATTATTGTTATCATCTCTGCTAGATTTTGGTATAACACCATAATCCCGATATACGGAAAGCAATTCTTTCTCTTTATATCCGGTCCGCTTAACCCTGGAAAACAATCTGGATATGGATACAGTTTTCCAGTGATTTGGAACCTCCCCCAGCCACTCAACCCCAGAATCCTTATACTCCGGATACGCCTTATACTTAGCCATCAGGAATGCACCTCCTGCAGCAGCTTCATAATCTCGGCGCTGACCGCATCTAGGTCGGCATCAATCTCTTCCAGCGGGCGCGGTGGCTGATAGACATAGAAATGGCGGTTAAACGGAATTTCATAACCGACAATCCCCACCTCGCCATCTTTCGCATCACGCTTATCGGCGTTGATCCACGCATCATTCACATGTGGCAGGACTTCTGCTTTGAAGTAGTTTTCAATCAGGTCGCTGGTAGACATAGCCGGGTTCAGCGGCACGTTTTCGTTATCACGGAGCTCGCCGTCTTGTTCAAACTCAACCACTTTGCCTTTGTATTCAAACGCGCCATAAAGCGGCTGGGCGGCTTCTTTCAGCGCTTTCTTCACCACCGGCTCGGCATCCGGATTTTTGGTGGTGATGGCATCGATAAACTGCTTGTTCTCTTTAACATCCAGCTTCACGCCAGCCGTTTTGATGGCCCCTTTCAGAGCCAGCTGGAACTGGTTGAAGTCATTGCTCACTAGCGTTTTACCACCCGCCTGCGCACCCAACGCTGTCTGAATCTGCTGTGCTTTTTCCATCAATCCGCGCTGCGCCAGCCACAGTTTGCTGTCGAGCAGGTCTTTAATCTGCTTCTCTTTCAATTCCGCGAACTCGGCTTTAATAATGGCGCGGGCTTCTGCTTCCAGTTCGGAGAAATGACCGTAGGTGTCTTCCTGCCATTGGACTGCGAACTCTTCATACAGACGTTCCATCGGCGCGTTAAACGGCTTCGGCGCAAAGCGCAGAGTCGCAATCGCCTCATCCGTTACCTGAGCGGATAAACGGAGCGGACGTTCAATGGTCAGGCGACGATAGCCAAAGTCAGTGCTGTTGAAGATTTTGCTGGCGAAGGTTTTCGGCGCTTCGGGTTTGGCGGTGGCAGGCTGACGACCGCGGCTGGATTTTTGCTCTGCGGCTTTTTCCAGACCCAGTTCTTCCAGGGTTGTGGCATCCACTACTTCAAAATCACCAAAGGTCTGCGTGATCAGCTTGATATCGTCTTCGCCCATCAGGTTGCGCTTGGAACCCAGCGATTTACGCATTTTCCCGCACAGGTTGGTGCCATCAATCAGCTGCACTTTGCTTTTACGCTCAGGCGCTTTTTTGTTGGAGAGGATCCAGACGTAGGTGGCAATGCCGGTGTTGTAGAACATGTCTGTTGGCAGAGCGACGATGCCTTCCAGCAAATCGGCTTCCAGAATGTAGCGCCGGATTTCGCTCTCACCGCTGCCCGCACCACCGGTAAACAGTGGCGAACCGTTAAGGATAATCCCGATACGTCCGCCGTTGCTCACGGAACCATCCACATTGTGGTTGTCACGCATTTTGCTGATCAGGTGCATCAGGAACAGCAGCGAGCCGTCGGAGACGCGCGGCAGGCCCGGGCCAAAGCGACCGTTAAAGCCTTTCTGCGTATGTTCGTCGTTAATCTCGCCCTCGATCTTCTTCCAGTCCACGCCAAACGGCGGGTTAGAGAGCATGTAGTCGAACTGGTCCTGCGGCAGCTGGTCGTTAGAAAGGGTGTTCCCCAGCTTAATACGACTGACATCCTGACCTTTGATCAGCATGTCGGCTTTACAGATAGCGTAGGATTCCGGGTTCAGCTCCTGACCAAAAGCACGCATCACCGCGTTAGGGTTCAGCTCATGCACATATTCCATGCCCGCAGAGAGGAAACCGCCGGTTCCGGCCGTCGGGTCGTAAATGGTGCGGATGATACCGGGCTGCGTCAGGGCTTCATCATCTTCCATAAATACCAGTGAAGTTGTCAGACGCACGATATCGCGCGGGGTGAAGTGCTCACCGGCGGTCTCGTTAGAGCTTTCCGCGAAACGACGGATCAGCTCTTCAAACACCAGGCCCATTTCATAGTTGGAAATCGCTTTCGGGCTCAGGTCGGTGGTGGCAAATTTCTTCACCACTTTGAACAGGAGGTTGGCATCTTCCAGCAAGCCGACAAACTCGCTGAATTTGAAGTGTTCGAAGATCTCACGCGCGTCCGGGGAGAACGCCTGTACGTAGCTTTCCAGGTTGGCTTTGATGTCGTTCTGCCCCATCTTCCCCAGATCCATCTTCGAGGTATTGAAGAAGGAGAGCCCGCTAGCGCGCAGCAGAAACTTCTCTTTGGCATCTTCCGGCAGTGGGCTGTTTTTTAATTCATCATATTTTGCCACCACCGCGTCTTTGGTCTCCGCCAACACACATTCAAGGCGGCGCAGCAGAGTAAAGGGAAGGATCACGCGCCCGTACTGAGACTGTTTAAAATCACCGCGCAGCAAATCAGCCACTGACCAGATAAACGCAGCCGTTTGAGAAAAGTTAGTGTTAGTCATGAAACCCTCGGGGAGATCGCAGCCATAATGCAAATGTGCACAGGCAAATATTCATTTTTGGAATCCAGTGAGCAAAATCATACCCGCTATAAAGGCTATCGCAAACGATACAGGGCAAAGAAATGAACAATGATATTGAATAACTAATTATCAGCAGAGTGAGTAATGTGGATTCTGCTTGCTGTTCATAAAGGAAAATAATTGGGTGGATAGGGGATTTCAGACACAAAAAAAGCCGCCCTTAAGCGACTTTGATTTGCATCTTTTGGTGCCGAAGGCCGGACTCGAACCGGCACGTATTTCTACGGTTGATTTTGAATCAACTGCGTCTACCGATTTCGCCACTTCGGCACTGAAGGGGATGCGGAAACGTTGTGGATTATACCTGTCGCGCGCCGCCATGCAAGCGACGACGCGCGAAACCCGCGCTAAGTGCCCAAAAAACCAGCGCTACCGTCAGTCCAGCTCGGACACTGCCAGCCGAATCACCCTCGCCGCCTTCTGCTCCGGCAGCGCCAGCACCTTCGCCCACATCTCCTGCACCATATCGCAGGAGAGCTTCTCTTTGCCCGCCGCCTTCTCGGGCGTCTGCAGCAGCTGGATGTCCTCGCCGTACTTATCGGCAAGTTGCTTCATAATCGGCCGCACATCCTCGACAGCCGCCTCGCGTTCGGCCGGGGTCACGGTGTGGCGATTTTTGCCGTAGGCCGCGCGCATCATGTCGGCGTCAGCCTGCATGCGCCGCGCCATCAGGTCTTTATCCAGCATGCGCATCGGGTTCACGCCGCCCTTCACCGTCGGGTAGAGGAAGCGGAAGCAGGCGTCGTCGCTCACCTTCTGGATGGCGGCGGTCTGCTCCATGTTGATGGTCATGTAGTTCACCACGTTGGCGTCCGGGGCGTTTTGCAGGCGAGACATCTGCAGATGCAGGATCTGCGGCTGGATGGTGTCGATAATCTGCTGCTCCGGCTCGCCCGCTTTTTGCAGGGCGGCCATCTGGTCGAGGATGCGCTGATGCAGCGCGGGCTCCTGCTCCTTAATCACCTGCCAGGCGGGCATCGCGTTGAGGGCGTTATCCATCTGCCGTTCCGGGGCGCGCTGCCTGTCGAAAAACACCCAGAACGCCACGGCGGCAGCCGCAATGACGACAATCACAATACGGGTCCACGTTTTATTCATCTCGCATCCTTATCCTTGAGTTATGCCGGTTTACACCGGCACGCCGCTGTGGAAGCGAAACTCGGTGTCCGGTGTCGAGATAAGTGTGGCTTCAATTTCGCCAAAAAGCTTTATACGCGGTGAGATATCGTCGTCGCTCACCTGCTGGGCCAGCGTCAGGTAGTCCTGATAGTGGCGCGCTTCCGAGCGCAGCAGCGAGAGATAGAACTTCTGCAGGTCGTCGTCGAGGAACGGGGCCAGCGCGGCGAAGCGTTCGCAGGAGCGGGCTTCGATGTAGGCGCCGCAGATGAGCTTGTCGATCAGCGTTAGCGGCTCGTGGGTGCGCACGTCCTTCAGCATCCCTTTGGCGTAGCGGCTGGCAGTGATTTTGACGTATGGAATATCGCGGGCCAGCATCGCCTCGCGCACCTGCCAAAAGTGGTGCAGCTCCTCTTTAATCAGCAGCACCATGCTGTCGATGAGCGCCTGGCCCCACGGGTCGTCGGTTTTGGGCATCACGCTTTTGCCAATCTGCCTGTGCAGGGCGATGAAGTCCGGCTCCGGGCCGTCGCGGAAGGTGAACTGTTCGTAGGGTTTGAGCCAGTCGAGCAGCGCGTCGGCACCGCTTTCGTCGGCGACGTATTTACGCACGAGTAATAGCGCGGTCTGGGCGGCCTTGAGCTCGCACACCATGTGGTCGGTGAGCAGCAGCGACAGGTTCGCCGGGTCGCGGGCTTTATCAATCCATGCTTGCGGGGTCGGGCACTGGAGGAAGTTGAGTACGGGGGCGAGTATCTGCGGGTAATCCATGGTTCTGCCTTGAAAAAGCGGTGGCGCGCGCCACCGCCTGAAACGCTTAGTGACGCACGCCGTCGTCGTCTTCGTCGACGTAATCTTCGTCGTCGCCTTCTTCGCCGTCTTCACCGTTCGGATCTTCGAAGTAGGTTCCCCAGCCGTCGTATTCGACTTCAAACTTCTCGGCCAGGTTCATCAGCTGTTCGACCTGCGCGTCGATCAGCTCCGCCTTCAGCGCGCCTTCGCTCAGGATGTCGCAGCAGATGACGGTGTCGCCCTCTTCCACTTCCAGCTCTTCCGGCTCGGTCACTTCGTAACCCAGCTTGAAGGCCTCTACCGCCAGTTTTTCCAGCGCGTCAAAATCATCCGCAGAGAAATGGTGCTCGATGGTGTACAGCGCGTCCGGATCGCTACCGTCTTCCAGCAGTTCTTCAATAATCAGACGCGTCTCTTCGCGTTGCTCTTCCAGGTGTTCCGGGTTTGCCATGGCTCAATCCTCTTTAAAGTGCGGCAGATACTTCTATTTTCACACACGGACGGGTTTGCCTCCACCTTTGTTGGAAAGATTTGTGAAACGGGGTTGCAAATGAATAATTACACATATAAAGTGAATTTTAATTCAATAAGTGGCGTTCGCCATGTGAGGATAAAATGTCTGATCTGTACAAGAAACACTTTCTGAAATTGCTCGACTTTACCCCTGCACAGTTCACTTCTCTGCTGACCCTTGCCGCACAGCTCAAAGCCGATAAAAAAAATGGCAAGGAAGTACAAAAGCTTACCGGTAAAAACATCGCGCTCATCTTCGAAAAAGACTCAACCCGTACACGATGCTCTTTCGAAGTTGCCGCATTTGACCAGGGCGCGCGCGTTACCTATTTAGGGCCGAGCGGCAGCCAGATTGGGCATAAAGAGTCAATTAAGGACACCGCGCGCGTGCTGGGGCGGATTTACGACGGCATTCAGTATCGCGGTCACGGCCAGGAAGTGGTTGAAACGCTGGCGCAGTACGCGGGCGTGCCGGTGTGGAACGGGCTGACCAACGAGTTCCACCCGACGCAGCTGCTGGCGGACCTGCTGACCATGCAGGAGCACCTGCCGGGCAAGGCGTTTAACGAGATGACGCTGGTCTACGCGGGCGACGCGCGCAACAACATGGGCAACTCGATGCTGGAAGCGGCGGCGCTGACCGGGCTGGATCTGCGCCTGGTGGCCCCGAAAGCCTGCTGGCCGGAAGAGAGCCTGGTGGCGGAGTGCAGCGCGCTGGCCCAGAAGCACGGCGGGAAAATTACCCTGACGGAAGACGTGGCGGCGGGCGTGAAGGACGCGGACTTTATCTATACCGACGTGTGGGTGTCGATGGGCGAAGCCAAGGAGAAGTGGGCGGAGCGTATCGCGCTGCTGCGCGGTTATCAGGTGAATGCGCAGATGATGGCACTGACCGGCAACCCGGATGTGAAGTTCCTGCACTGTCTGCCGGCGTTCCATGACGACCAGACCACACTCGGCAAGCAGATGGCGAAGGAGTTCGACCTGCACGGCGGGATGGAAGTGACGGACGAAGTGTTTGAGTCGGCCGCGAGCATCGTGTTTGACCAGGCGGAAAACCGGATGCATACGATTAAGGCGGTGATGGTGGCGACGCTTGGGGAGTGATTGGGTCCTCTGCGTTCTGATGCCCTCACCCCGGCCCTCTCCCACAGGGAGAGGGAGAACACCCAACCCGTAGGCCCGTGCAAGCGTAGCGCCGCCGGGCGAATCAGGCGACGATGCGGCCTGATGCCCTCACCCCAGCCCTCTCCCACGGGGAGAGGGAGAACACCCAGCCCGTAGGCCCGTGCAAGC
>Ga0256785_1000216_pt1 | contig 19010 bp, 19 predicted proteins | sample MC6MC0936MT_FD_186041 | JGI IMG/M metagenome (GOLD analysis project Ga0256785, IMG submission 186041) | Metatranscriptome of enriched soil aggregate microbial communities from Iowa State University, Ames, United States - MC6-MC0936-MT... | ecosystem: Environmental > Terrestrial > Soil >... | reverse complement strand
GGTATTCCTAAGCAAATAGCAACAAAATATAAGCATAAAAACGAGCGAAAACGCCATTAAAACCAAATTACGAAATAAATCCTAAATAAATTGGCAATAACTGAATTTAAATGTATGATTATTTCATGAAATATTTTTAAGCATAGAACAAGCATTTTTGGTACACTTACAAATAGTACATACAGACGAAGTAAGTGTTTTTATAATAGAGAGGGGTTCATTGAATGAACGAAAAGAAAGTCTATTCCTATGAATGGGCTGGCCGTCCACTTGTAATTGAAGTAGGACAGTTAGCAAAACAAGCAAACGGGGCTGTATTAGTACGCTATGGCGATACTTCTGTATTATCTACAGCCACAATGTCAAAAAAACCAAAACCACTTGATTTCTTCCCATTAACAGTAAACTATGAAGAACGTCTATATGCTGCAGGTAAAATTCCTGGCGGCTTTATTAAGCGTGAAGGGCGTCCATCTGAAAAAGCTATATTGGCAAGCCGTTTAATTGACCGTCCAATTCGTCCGATGTTCCCAGATGGTTTCCGTAACGAAGTTCAAGTAATCTCTATGGTCATGTCAAACGATTCTGACTGTACGTCTGAAATGGCAGCAATGGTTGGTTCTTCTTTAGCGTTAGCTATTTCTGATATTCCATTTGATGGCCCAATCGCAGGTGTACAAGTTGGTTATATTGATGGAGAGTTCATTGTAAACCCAACTGTGGAACAATCGAACCAATCAACGATTCATTTATCTGTAGCAGGAAATAAAGATGCTATCAACATGGTTGAAGCAGGCGCACTTGAAGTGCCAGAAGAAGTGATGTTAGAAGCGATTATGTTTGGTCATGAAGAAATTAAAAAGATCATCGCATTCCAAGAGCAGATTGTGGCTGAGGTAGGGAAAGAAAAGTTACCAGTGACATTATTTGAAATTGATGAAGCGATCCAAGCTGATATAAAAGTTGCTTGTGAGACTGATATGCATGATGCTATTCAAACTGCGGAGAAACATGCTCGTGATGAAGCGATTCAAGCTGTAAAAGATCGTATTATTGCTTCCTATGAAGAGCAAGAAGCAGATGAAGTCACTATGAAGCAAGTTTATACAATTCTTGATAAGATGGTAAAAGATGAAGTACGTCGTCAAATCACTGAAGATAAAATTCGTCCAGATGGTCGTAAGCTAGACGAGATTCGACTACTTTCTTCTGAAACAGGCATTTTACAACGTACACACGGTTCAGGTCTATTTACACGTGGACAAACTCAAGCACTTTCTATTTGTACGTTAGGCGCACTTGGTGATGTGCAAATTATTGACGGTTTAGGTGTCGAAGAATCAAAACGCTTCATGCACCACTATAACTTCCCTCAGTTCTCTGTAGGTGAAACAGGGCCAATCCGTGGACCAGGCCGTCGTGAAATTGGTCATGGTGCCCTAGGGGAACGAGCACTTGAAGCAGTAATTCCTGATGAATCTGTTTTCCCATATACAATTCGTTGTGTATCAGAAGTACTTGAATCAAATGGTTCAACTTCTCAAGCTTCTATTTGTGCATCTACATTAGCTATGATGGATGCGGGTGTACCATTAAAAGCACCAGTTGCAGGTATTGCAATGGGTCTTATTAAAAAAGATGAGCATTATTCTATTTTAACGGATATTCAAGGTATGGAAGATCACCTAGGTGATATGGACTTTAAAGTTGCTGGAACAGCTAAAGGTGTAACAGCTCTACAAATGGACATTAAAATCGATGGTTTATCTCGCAATATTTTAGAAGAAGCACTGACACAAGCTAAAGTGGGTCGTATGCATATTCTAGAATCAATGCTTGCTACTCTTGCAGAGCCACGTAACCAATTATCTGAATTTGCACCAAAAATCGTGATTGTAAAAATCAATCCAGATAAAATTCGCGATGTTATTGGACCTGGTGGAAAACAAATAAACAAAATTATTGAAGAAACGGGCGTTAAGATTGATACAGAACAAGATGGTACAATCTATATTTCTTCTGCTAATGAAGAAATGAATGCTCGCGCAAAACAAATTATTGAAGATATCGTACGTGAAGCTAAAGTAGGCGAATACTACTTATCAACAGTGAAGCGTATTGAAAAATTCGGTGCGTTTTGTGAAATTTTCCCAGGTAAAGATGGTTTGCTTCACATCTCTGAAATTCAAGAGGAACGTACAAAGCAAGTGGAAGACGTCTTAAAACTTGGCGATCAATTACTAGTGAAAGTAATTGAAATTGACAAGCAAGGTCGTGTGAATTTATCTCGTAAAGTTGTGTTACAAGAGGAAAAAGAACGCGCTGAACAACAAAAATAATAACGATGAAAGGCTGCGTCTAATGCGCAGCCTTTTTAGATAGTTTATCAAAATAGAGAAATCTACATTTGGGGGAGATTTTTTGGTTCAAGTACATACATGTCAGAACGGTGTTCGTATTGTGTCAGAGCAAATTGACCATGTAAGATCTGTGGCTTTGGGTATTTTTGTCAATGCAGGCTCACGCTATGAGCTACCTGAAGAGAATGGCATCACACATTTCATAGAGCATATGTTGTTTAAAGGAACAGCAACTCGTTCAGCTCGTCAAATTGCAGAAGAATTTGATCGGATAGGAGGAGAATTAAATGCCTTCACATCTAAAGAAAATACGTGTTATTATGCAAAAGTTTTAGATCATCATGCGGAGCTAGCTGTTACGATATTGGCTGATATGTTTTTTAATTCTACTTTTGCAGAAGAAGAATTAGAAAAAGAACGTCAAGTGGTATTAGAGGAAATTTTAATGAGTGAAGATGCTCCTGATGATGATGTACATGAGAAGTTGTGGAGTGTCATGTATCCAAATGATGCACTCGGCCGTCCGATATTGGGCAGTGCAGCTACTTTAAAAACATTTACAGCAGATGCTATTCGACATTATATGGCCAAACATTACGGTCCTGAGTCAGTGGTTATTTCCATTACGGGCAATATTTCGCCACAGCTCATGGCAACAATTGAACGGTTATTTGGACAATATCAGCCATCTCCATTTGCAGTTGCGCCTGTGCTGACAAATCCTTCATTTCATCCAGGAGAGATTTCGAAAGTACGAGATACCGAGCAAGCACATTTAGCTATATCCTATCCAGCTATTGGTGTAAAGGACCCTGATATGTACAGCTTTATTGCGCTGAATAATATTATTGGGGGTAATATGAGTTCACGATTGTTTCAAGAAGTACGTGAAGAACGGGGACTTGCTTATTCTATTTTCTCCTACCAATCCTGTTATGCAGATGTTGGAGCGTTTACAATTTACGGTAGTACTAGCCGTCAGCAATTAGCACAGCTACAACATACGATTGATGCTACTTTACTGGACATTGTTGCAGGTGGTGTCACAGAGGAGGAGCTTGATAATGCGAAAGAGCAGCTGAAAGGCAGCTTTGTTCTTGGGTTAGAGGGAACTGGTTCACGTATGAATCGTAATGGTACAAGTGAGCTAGTCCATCGTAAGCATCGTACAGTAGACGAGGTATTAGCCTCTATAGATGCTGTATCGATGGAGTCAGTGGATCGATTGATTGCTAAGATTTTGAAAGCAGAGCCGGCCATTTCTATTATTGGGCCAAGTGAATAAAAATACCTTCATCGTGATGTGGAAAAGAATTAATTCCAATAAAGGAGGTGTCTCAATTGATTTTTGGGACACCTCCTTTTCTTTTTTAATACATTATCAATTAAACGTTGTAATTCTCAATTAACTTTGATAGTATAAATGATATTGAAAATCATTTTCAATTACATGGAGGATATATATAAGAGATGAAAAAATGGCTATATGTAAGTTCGCTGGCATTATCACTAGCACTAGTTGGATGTGCAGAACAAGAAGAAAAAGGTGCAGACAAAGAAATTCAAAAAGAAGCATTAACAACGCAACAAGAAACAGCAGATAAATCTACTGTACAAAAAAATGAATTACAAGATGGTGTAGATGAAGAAACCTTCCAAAAGGCATTAGCAAACTTTCCTACAACAGTTCCAGAAAAAATTGTGACGACATCGGTTCCATTAACAGAGATGTTACATCTTATTGGGATAACACCGGTAGGGGTACCAACGTCAACAAATCCAATACCAACAGACTTTGATTCAATTACAAAAATTGGTTCACCAATGTCACCTGATTTAGAGGTCATCTCAAGCTTACAAACAGACCTAATACTTGGAGCGTCTTCTCTACAAAGTTCGCTTGATCAAGCACTTCAGGGAATGAATCTACCAACAGCTTATTTACCTACAGATTCATATGATGACTTGAAGTTAAGCTTTAAAGTGTTAGGTACGTATTTTGGTAAAGAAGAAAAGACGAATGAAATCTTACAAAATCTTGTAGCAAAAGAAAAAGAGCTGGAAGCGAAGGCGGATGGAAAGGAATTACCATCTGTAATGCTCGTCATCGGTACATCCGATTCCTTTATGGTAATGAACGACAAATCGTACTTAGGAAGCTTAGTGGAACGATTGGGCGCAGATAATATTGCGAAATCGGTATTAAAAGCGGAGTCAACATATTCACCGATGAATCTAGAAGATATTGTTGTGGCAGATCCAGACATTGTGTTTGTATTAGCATCAGGCGATCATGGAGCAAATGAAGATAAATTTAAACAAGAAATTGAAAAAAATAGTGCTTGGAAACAATTATCAGCCTACAAAAATGACAAAATCTATTTGCTTGATTACAGTACATTCGGTGTCACATCTATTACAAATGCTGAGACAGCACTGACAACGATTGCAGATTATTTCTATAAATAAGTTCGTGAGGTATAGGTATGATTCATACAGCAAGAAGTCGAATGATTATTATCACGACATTTGTGGTAACCATATTAGCTGCAGTAATAGCAATTGGATTAGGCAGTGTTCATATTTCCATTCCTGATATTTTATCAACCATTGTCAATGGACGTAATAATGAAGGTGTTTATACAACCATTATATGGGATATCCGACTTCCACGCGTGTTATTAGCATTAATCATTGGTGCAAGTATAGCTATTTCTGGGGCATTACTGCAGGCAGTCATGGGGAATCCGTTAGCAGATCCAGGGTTAACAGGAGTAACAAGTGGTGCCGCAGCATTTGTATTGCTCATCCTTTTAGCGAATCCTGAATTAACACATTTAATTCCACTTGCAGCCTTTACGGGTGGTTTGATTGCTGCTGCAATTGTCTATGCACTCGCTTGGAGACGTACAGGTATTACCCCTATCACGATTATTTTATCGGGAGTTGCAGTTAATGCGCTGTGTGGTGGTGTCATTGGATTCTTGTCAATCCTTTATAGTGACCGCCTACCGTCGGCGGTGCAATGGATGAATGGTAGTCTTGCTGCAAAAGGAAATGCATCCTTGCATATGATTTATGTGTACGCCATTATAGGTTGGATACTGTCAATCTTTGCAATTCGCAAAGCCAATATTATTCGTTTGGGGGATCAAGTCGCTACTAATTTAGGGGAAAGTGTAACACGTATTCGTATTATGTTATCAATTTTAGCTGTCTTTCTAGCAGCGATTTCGGTTGCTGCCGTGGGGATGATTAGCTTTGTCGGTTTAATCGTACCGCATATGGCGAGATTATTAGTTGGTTCCGATTATAAATATATGTTGCCTATGAGTATGGCCATGGGGGCAATTGTATTATTGATTGCCGATACTGGCGGACGGACATTATTTGCACCACTTGATATTCCAGCAGGTATTTTAATGGCGGTCATCGGTGGACCTTACTTCTTATATTTAATGAGAAAGAGGGCGTTTTAATGTTAAAAGTTGAACAGCTATCCATCAGCTATGAACAAAAGGAAGTTGTCCATAATTTTTCTTTTGAAGTTGAACAAGGAGAGATTCTATCGATTATTGGGCCGAATGGCTCTGGAAAATCGACGATATTAAAGGCGATTGCACGGATGCAGCCGTACAATACTGGAAGCATCCTGTTTGAGGGAGAAAATATGCGTCGATTATCTTCTAAGGAAATTGCACGCAAAATGTGTATGCTTAGTCAACAAAATCAAGCGCCAAGCGATATTTCCGTCAAAAACCTAGTAGCATATGGTCGTTATCCACATAAAAAATGGTTTGAGCGTCTCAACGCGGACGATGAATCCGTTATTGATTGGGCTTTAGAAAAAACCTATCTTTCACACTATAAAGAAAAACCAATTGCTGCTTTATCGGGTGGTGAGGCACAACGGGCATGGATTGCCATGGCTTTAGCTCAGCGACCACAAGTTTTATTGTTGGATGAGCCAACGACCTTTTTAGATATTGCCCATCAACATGAAGTACTAGAATTGGTAAGAGAGCTAAACCGTGACATGGGCATGACGGTTGTTATGGTACTCCATGATTTAAACCAAGCCTCTAGTTACAGTGATAAAATTGTCGTCGTAAAGGATGGAATACGAGCACAAATGGGCACTCCTAATGAGGTCATGACAGAACAAATGATCCAACAAATCTATCGGATGGAAGCGGAAATACAATATGTATCTTGGGATAAAGCTCCAAGGATTCAATTAAAAAATACTGTCAGAGTATAGGAGGAAGTAGTATGCAAAAAGCAATTGATATCGAACAAGTAAAACAGGACTATGAAGCCTTTATACAAAGTAAAAAAAATTGTGTATTAAGCTTTGTAGATAGTAAAGGCAAGCCTTTTAGCAGTACCACACCCTTTGTACGTCTTAACGGGAAATTTTATGTTTATATTAGTCGTGTTGCAGAGCATTATCAATTGATGGACCAAGCAGAATTGGTCGATTTAATTTGTGTAGCGGATGAAGCTGTAACAGCCAATCCATTTGCCCCAGAACGAGCACGTTGGCAATGTCAGCCTAAAAATTTTGGTAATGAAGGTCATGAGGAAATATTTGAGGCATTCGATCAACTATTTAATGTCAAAATGATGGAATTATTACGCTCACTTGATTTCTCTTTATTCGAATTGACACCATTAGAGGGACGTTATGTTATTGGATTTGGGAAAGCCTTTACGATTGATATTGCCAATGATACATTAATCCATGTAGTAATTGATAAAAAATAGGTTGCCCTTAAGGCAACCTATTTTTTGATGAATGTTTAGAATATTTCACGCGACATAAATAAATGAAGACATTTTTGGAAAATAACAAAGCTGCTGATTATACTAATAAGTGTTGGAATTAACAAGATGAAAAGATTCCCTGCTACTAGTGATAAATAAAAATGAATTACCGAATTAAAAAGCATAATTAACACTATAGCTGTAAACATTCTTAAAGTCCGCATTTTCTCCGTTTCCTCGAGCTGCTGAATATAAAATTGACTACATAGAAGAAAAAAAGCACTACTTATATAACCAAAATACATGGCACAATGCTCTATAAAATTTTCAGATGCTTCAGACTGTGAAAAGTACAATGGCGCAATTAGAATAAAGAGACCAGAAATAAAGCCATAGCAAAAAAGGAAATCAGACTGTAACTGGATCTTCTTTGATAGGGGCAAGCTATTAACATAAAGTTCCCATTTTACTTGACGATCCCCTTTATATAAATTTTCAACGAGAGTGGCAGAAACAACTACAACGAATAAACCAATCGAAGGGCTATCTACAATAGACAAGCGTATAAAATAAAGCACAAAACAGACAGTGATTGCAAAAAGGATAGCCCATTTTTGTACAACAATTCTTTGTAATAATAATGCACGCATTGAATCACTCCTAGAATTCTTTCCTTTTATAAATTGCTGTAGAAATGAGTGAGGATAGCCATAACAACAGAAGCCCAGCAAAAGGTGTAAGATAGATAAATTGCTTTACATCTAAAAATGTCCTAGTAATATCTGGTATATATTCTTTAAATACCCCCAATAAAAAGCCAGGGATAAAACAAAGTGCAATCAGTACCATTCTTCCTTTGATGGAGCCAAATTTAATATAGATAGGTAATAAAACGGCTAACAGGCAGAGCGTAGATGTCACAATCATAATAAATGTGAAAAAAAACTCTGTAGTAATCTCATTATTGGTCAAATGATTAATGAGAAAAACCATAGGTAGGGCAACTACAAGACCCATCATCATCAATAAAACACTTAGAATGTACTTACTAAGCACAATATCCCCTTTAGGTATTGGTAAGGTATTAGCATATTTATCCCAGCTACTTTGTTCATCATAGGCAAGGGCAGTGATGGCTTGAATTGTGACGATAAAGACAATAACGGCTAACAGCATAGAACTTTCTCGCATAAAAATAGCCATGATAAGTAGAAATATTAAAACAAATGCCTGTGCCTTCATTTGACGTTGAATGGTCATAAAATCTTTTACTATAAGACCTATCATCATCAAACACACCCTTTCACAAAAAATAGCATAATATCTTCGATAGAAGGCCTTTCAAGTCTGAAAGCCTCATTTACTTCTTTTTTAAGTACTAATGCATCGACTCCAAATGCCCCATTGCGCTTTTTTATAATCGCATGTTCGGGTAATTCGCTTACTTCCTCACGACTTCCTTTGAAAATGCCATACTCATATAAAAGGGTATCCTTACTTTCACTCAATAAAATTTCTCCATTATGAATAAGGGTGATATAATCCGCTATCTTTTCTAAATCGCTTGTTATATGGGAAGAAAATAAAATACTATGGGTTTCATCCTGCATAAACGCTAAAAATAAATCCAAAATTTCATCGCGAATAATAGGGTCCAGACCACTTGTTGGTTCATCTAAAATTAGGAGCTTAGGATGATGTGACATGGCTAATGCAATCGATAGCTTCATTCTCATTCCTCGTGATAGTTCCTTGATTTTCTTCCTCTTTGGGACGTTAAATTGAGCTAATCGTTCAAAGTAATAGTCTGTATCCCACGTTTTAAATACCTGTTTCATTATTTTGTCGAGCTGCGTCGCATTGAGCGTTTCTGGCACATGTAATTCGTCAAAAACTACGCCAATGTCACTTTTTATCGATTGTTCATGTTCGACATGATCTTTGTCAAAAATTAATATTTCGCCATATTCCTTTTTTAATAAATTAAGCATGCATTTAATCGTTGATGATTTACCAGCGCCGTTTTCACCGACGAAGCCCATCACCGTTCCTTGAGGTACAGAAAAACTGACATCCTTAAGTGAAAATCCTTCAAAGCCTTTATGTAAGTCATGAATTTCAATGGCATTCATCTTAATGATCCTCCTCTAACATTAAAGTTACCAAATCTTGTACTTCCTCATTGAAAAGACCAGCTGTTTTTGCTAATCTTACGGCCTTTTGCAAATGATCCTCCACCTGTCGTAAGAGCTCCTCACGTAGAAAATCCTGGTTACGTTCCGTTACAAAGCTTCCTTTTCCTGCGACTGTTTCAATAAAACCGTCACGTTCTAAATCGGCATAGGCACGTTTGGTAGTCATCACGCTTATTTTTAAATCCTTTGCTAAAGCACGAATGGATGGTAGTGCATCACCTGCATGTAATTTATTTGCTAGAATAGCTTCTTTAAGTTGAATGGTGATTTGCTCATAAATCGGTTTATCACTGGCATTGCTTAAATGGATATGCACAAATAGTCACCTCTTATAACTGTATATATACACTATATACAGATGAAGATGGAAATGCAACATATTCCTACTTTTGGTAGGGGGCACGATTTACAAAAACTCGGCATATATTGAGGTAACGGCTCAAGGAGGGAGATGAGGCATGCTACTATCTGAGATGGTGGATAAGGAGTTAATTCAAATTGAGGGTGGTGTACATTTTGGCATCCTGGCTCATACAGAATGCCTATTAGATGTGCAAACAGGAAAAATACATGGTTTTGAGATTGTCAAAGATAAATTACCTTTCCAAAAAAAGAAAATGAAAGTTAGTGAAATGATACCTTGGCACGAAATCATTTTAATTGGCGAAGATCGAATCTTATTTAACAAGACATCTACAGTACAGTCAGAATATTTACAGTGAGGTGAGCTTTTGGAAAACGAAAAGTGGCTGGTTATCGGTGAAGACTCAAGATTAAAAGAATTAGCAACAATGTTAAGAAGTCCATCGAGAACAGTGTTTTATAAAAGAACAACAGTTTGGAACGAGGAGTTAAATAAACTTGTTTTGGAATTTCAACCAAATAAAATCATTCTACCTATCCTTCCATTAAAGATAGAAGTAGAACAGCTCTATGGTATATCACAGGTTAAATTCTATACAGGTCGTTTAACAATGCACTGGAAGCACCTGCTAGAAAAAAATGAATCCCTTTGCTATTTGCAACAAGAATCGTTTATTTGGCAAAATGCTCGATTAACGGCAGAGGGATTTATCGCCACGTTTTACGGACTCGAGCAAAAATGTATTTACGGACAAAACTTTACAATTGCAGGTTTCGGGCGTATCGCCAAAATGCTCGCCTCTTTACTAGTTAAGATGGGTGCAAACGTTCATATTGTTGCACGTTCTGTTGTACAAGTGAGTGAGGCCAAAGCATACGGCTATAAAGCCACGAACTTAGATGATCGTTTATGGTCAATTAATGAAGGTATATTTATTAATACAATTCCAGCTAAATGGATTACAGAATCATTTAAAGAGCATGTTCCAGCAGTTTTATATGATTTAGCCTCAGAGCCAGGCTGTTTAGATATAGATGCTGAGCAACTTCAAACATATGTACTGTTGCCATCATTGCCTGGGAAATACTTTGCACATGATGCTGCTGAAATTTTGTGCAAGGCAATAGAGGAGGAAGAAAATTGTTAACGGGGAAACGAATTGGCCTAGGTATTACAGCTTCCCATTGTACGTATGAAGATGTCATACCTAAAATTCAAAATTTTATTGATGTCGGGGCAACGGTTATACCAATCATTACCCATTCCGTGTTACATGCAGCTACACGTTTTGGTACAGGGGAGGAATGGATTGCAAAAATAGAAGCTTTAACTGGAGAAAAGGTTATTTCTTCTATAAAAGAGGCAGAACCATTTGGACCATCTAATCCACTTGATGCAATGGTGATTGCTCCAATGACGGGTAATAGTATTAGTAAGTTTGCAAATGCGGCAACAGATAGCCCCGTACTTATGGCGGCAAAGGCCACTTTGCGTAATGGATCACCTGTAGTATTGGGTATTTCAACGAATGATGCACTCGGGCTAAATGGTATAAATATAATGAAATTGTTAAATGCTAAAAATATTTATTTTATTCCATTTGGTCAAGACTCTCCTCACTCTAAACCGAATTCCCTAATTGCTGATTTTGAACAAATGGTTGATACTGTACATGCAGCAATTACGCAGAAAACGCAATTACAACCGCTGTTGATACAATATTTCAAATAAATCATAGATTACACACAATTTTCAGTATTTTTGTGATACAATAGCACACATTATGGAACTTGTATTCAAGGAGAGATGACAGATGACTAAGCAGTTAACAGTTGCAGTTGTTGGGGCAACAGGAGCAGTAGGTTCAAAAATGATGGAGCAATTAATAAAACGTAAATTTCCAATTGGAAACATAAAATTTCTAGCTTCTGCACGTTCAGCAGGAAAATCAATCGAGTTTAATGGTCAAACATATACAATTGAAGAAGCGACACCTGAAGCTTTTGAAGGCGTCAATGTCGCTTTATTCTCAGCTGGAGGTTCCGTATCAGCTGTGCTTGCACCCGAGGCAGCAAAGCGTGGTGCGGTAGTTATTGATAATACGAGCCATTTCCGAATGGATCCAGAGGTACCACTTGTTGTACCTGAAGTGAATAGAGGCGACCTGGCGAAGCATAAAGGGATTATTGCAAACCCAAACTGCTCAACAATTCAAATGGTGGCTGCGCTTGAACCAATTCGTAAATCATTTGGTTTAACAAAAGTGATTGTTTCAACGTATCAAGCAGTTTCAGGTGCAGGTATTACTGCTATTCAAGAATTAAAGGCACAAAGCGCAAACTGGGAAGCAGGTAAGGATGTAGAAGCAAATATTTTACCATCTGGTAGTGATAAACGCCATTACCCAATCGCTCGTAATGTCATTCCACAAATTGATAAATTCACAGATAATGGATTTACATACGAAGAAATGAAAATGATTAATGAGACGAAAAAAATTATGCATGCACCAGAGCTAAAAGTAGCTGCTACTTGCGTTCGTGTGCCAGTCGTTTCAGGTCACTCTGAGTCTGTTTATATTGAGGTTGAGAAAGAAACATCAATCCAAGAGATTTTTTGACGTATTACGCAATGCACCAGGTTTGGAATTACAAGATGATATTGCAACACAAACTTACCCTATGCCTATTTATGCAGAAGGGGAAGACGCTACTTTTGTAGGACGTATCCGTCAAGATTTAGACAATAAAAAAGGATTCCATTTATGGATCGTTTCTGACAATCTATTAAAAGGTGCTGCATTAAACTCTATCCAAATTGCAGAAGCAATGCTTGAGGATAACTTACTATAAGAGGGGTGTAAGGATGAATTTAGGTCGAATTGGAACGGCTATGATTACGCCGTTCAAAGATGATGGCACGATAAATTATCCAGAATTAGAACGTATTATTAATCATTTGATCGACAATGGTACAGATTGTATTGTTGCTTGTGGTACGACTTCTGAAAATCCAACAATGTCTACTGAGGAAAAAAATAGAGGTTGTTCGCTTTACAGTAGAAAAAGTAGCTGGTCGCGTACCAGTTATTGCAGGTACAGGAGACAATGAAACAGCATACTCCATAGCGATGACCCATAAAGCAGAAGAAAATGGAGCAGATGGCATAATGCTTGTAGCTCCATACTACAATAAGCCTAATCAGCGTGGGATATTTGCTCACTTTGAAACGATTGCTAAACAAACAAGTCTCCCAGTTATGCTTTATAATGTCCCTGGGCGTACAGGTGTGAATGTTGCCTATGAAACTTCTGTTGCATTAAGCAAGATTCCTAATATTGCTTGGATTAAAGAAGCAAGCGGCAATTTAGATCAGATGGGTGATGTTATTGAAAATGTTGATCCAGATGATGATTTCTTAGTGTATAGCGGAGATGATGGTTTAACATTGCCATTAATGGCAATTGGCGGGGCAGGCATTATTTCAGTAGCTGCGCATGTTGTAGGCAATGATATGCAATTAATGATTAAAGCGTTTGAAGAAGGAAATCATAAGCTAGCAGCCAAAATTCACCGAGCATTATTACCTCTAGTACGCGCGCTATTCGCTCAACCGAACCCTTCACCGATTAAATATGCGATGACAAAACTTGGCTTTGATACACTCAATGTTCGTTTGCCAATGATGGAAATGACAGATGAAGAGAAGGCAAACTTTGACCGCATTTGGGATACGTATCAAGAAAAAGCGAGAACTTTTAGATAAATAAGAAACGAGGCTGATAATTCTAATCAGCCTCGTTTTTTCATTCAGAAATCCATAATTCCTCATCCTTAAAAATACTTTAATAACTCTATTTCTATAAGTAATCCAATATCTGTTTTTCCATCTACTAACAATAAGCAAAAGAAAGAAAATCTATTTCCAATGCGAAACATGTATTTTTAATTTGTGCTAAAGCTTTGCAAACCGTATAATAAATGTTAAGTGGTTGCTGTTCGGGATATTTTTTAGGAGGAAATAAATTGACAAAAAAGAAAAATGAATTAATTCGTATCATCCCTCTTGGGGGTGTGGGCGAAATTGGAAAAGCAATGTACGTAGTAGAAATTGATGAAGAGCTATTTGTAGTAGATAGCGGCTTAATGTTCCCAGAGGACGAGATGCTAGGCATAGATATCGTTATCCCTGACATTACGTACTTAGAAGAAAATAAAGAGCGTGTGAAAGGTATTTTCTTAACACACGGTCATGAAGATGCAATTGGCTCTATTGCCTATATATTGCAAAAAATAAAGGCACCCGTGTACGGTTCAAAATTAACAATTGCTCTAGCAAAGGAACATTTAAAAGAATTACCTGCACCACATCAGGTAAAGTTTTTTGAAGTAACAAACCGTAGTCGTATGAATTTCAACTCAACGTATGTAACATTCTTCCACACAACACATAGTATTCCCGATTCGTTAGGGGTTGTGTTCCATACATCTGAAGGCGCGATTGTTCATACAGGAGAGTTCAAATTCGATCAATCAGCGACAGGTAAATTTAAACCTGATCTAGCGAAAATGGCTCAGTTAGGGGAAGACGGTGTCTTTATCCTATTATCCGAGTCTTGCGAAGCTGAAAGACCAGGATATACGACATCGGAAATTGTGATTGAAGAACAATTATCAAAAACATTCCACTCAGCACCAGGTCGTATTTTAGTAGCAGTTTATGCATCGAATTTTATCCGAATTCAACAAGTATTCGCTCAAGCTCAGAAATCATTCCGTAAAGTAGTGATTGTAGGTAAGCCATTAGAAAAAGCTGTAGATTTAGGTGTACAACTTGGCTATTTAACTGTTGAAGAGGATACAATTATTCCAATTTCAGAAATGCAAAAGTATCAAGATGATGAAATTATCATTATTGCAACAGGTAATAAAGGAGAGCCTCTAGATGCTTTAGAAAAAATCGTTCGCAAGCACCATCGTGACATTAAAATTAAACAGGGTGATACTGTTTTAATTACGTTTACACCTTCTCCAGGCATGGAAGTACAAATGGCTAACACGATGAACTCCATTTCTAAAGCTGGGGCTGAGATTCTGACTTCTAGCAAAAATGTTCATGTGTCAGGTCATGGTAGCCAAGAAGATTTAAAACTTATGTTAAATTTAATGCAGCCAAAGTACTTTATTCCTGTTCAAGGTGAGTACCGTATGCTTATTGCTCACTCTAAATTAGCACAACAACTGGGTATGCAAAAATCACAAATATTTATCGCCGATAAAGGGGATATTGTCGAATATAAAAATAATAAAATGCGCATGAGTGGTCGTGTACAAGCTGGTAACGTCTTAATAGATGGTATTGGTGTAGGCGATGTGGGTAATATTGTTCTTCGTGATCGTAAATTATTATCACAGGATGGTATTTTCATTGTGGTCGTGACATTAATTCGTGCTCAAAAGAAAATTGCATCTGGTCCCGAAATTTTATCACGAGGCTTCGTATATGTTCGTGAATCAGAAGAGTTAATGGTCGAGGCATCAGATATCGCGAGGAATGTTATTGAAAAATATGTAGGGAAAGATACATTTGAATGGACGAATATTAAGCAGGAAATTCGTGATACTTTGAATACGTATTTATTCCAGAAAACAAAGCGTCGCCCAATGATTATTCCAATCATAATGGAGTATTAATGAAAACAGCTCATCGTGAAGGCTTTGAGGAAAAGTAAATGGAAAAGGATTTTCTCCCAATTGCGGTGGAAAATCCTTTTTTTGAAATATTCGAGTTCTACATGGTATGATTCGCTACATATATAAAATGGATTGCAGAAGAAGGTGATAGAGATGGCGGTTAGTAAAAGAAAAAAGGTTACTAAAAGCAAAGCAACAACAGAAAAAAAAGAAATGCATCCGCTTATGTATGAAATTCTAGGACTGCTCTTAATTGCGCTGGCAGTCATCATGATTTTTGAATACGGTATGATTGGGCGTACGCTACAAACAATCGCAATGTTTCTTTTAGGAAATTTACATTTTGCGGTTCCGTTTATGCTGATATTCGTTGCGTTATTAATGATGATTGGCCGTAAAAAAGTAGGTATTAAAGACCGATTAATACTTGGTATGGTGCTTATTATTATGAGCTTAACGATTTTTAGTCATGGCATATTATTTGAACAATTATCGAAATCAGGTGGCCTTTTATCTGATTCTGTTCTACGTGAATCATGGCGAATTTTAATTAATACTGAGGGTATTATTCATCGCAGTAATGCACTAGGCGGTGGAATGCTTGGTGCCCTATTATTTAGTGGACTACACGTATTATTTGAAGCATCAGGTGCAAGGGTCGTTGCTTGGGTTATTTTCTTTATAGGATTGATTCTGGTCACTGGTAAAGCATTAGTGCCTTATTTAGCTGAAAGAACGCCAGATCTATTTGGTAAATGGAAAAAGAAACATCGAGACAAGAAAAAAAATGCACCTAAAAAACCAAGTAATCGTCGTTCAAGGGCAGAAAGTGTGGATGAGATTGCAGCGGTCAATCAAACTACTGATATGTCTGAGCAAGAAGAAGAAATTCCTCATGAACCAATTATCTCTGCATTTACGCAAAATGTGTCTCAGGAAAGAGCCATATTTGATCATACAGACATGGTGGAAACTGAACAGGATGAAGCAGTGGATGAGGTTCACATACAAGGCACAGATGCTGTAGAAAACGCTGACTACCAGCTTCCATCTTATAATCTATTACAATTACCACCACAACATGACCAAAGTGGAGAATATTCAGTAATCCAAGCAAATGCTAAAAAGCTTGAACAAACATTGCAAAGCTTTGGTGTAAAGGCAAAGGTCACACAAGTTCATTTAGGACCAGCTGTTACAAAATATGAAATTTTACCTGATATCGGAGTCAAGGTAAGTAAAATAGTGAATCTGCAGGATGATCTGGCGCTAGCACTGGCTGCCAAAGATATTCGTATGGAGGCGCCAATCCCTGGCAAATCTGCCATTGGCATTGAAGTACCAAACAGTGAGGTAGCCATTGTCACTTTACGTGAGGTATTAGAATCGAAAGATGGTGCTAAGCCGGAAGCATTGTTGCAGGTAGCATTTGGACGAGATATTACGGGACAGGCTGTGCTAGCAGAGCTCAATAAAATGCCCCATCTATTAGTAGCGGGTTCAACGGGCAGTGGGAAAAGTGTTTGTATAAATGGCATTGTTGTATCCATACTAATGCGTACAAAACCGCATGAAGTAAAGCTAATGATGATTGACCCGAAAATGGTGGAGTTAAACGTTTATAACGGTATTCCCCATTTATTGGCACCAGTTGTGACAGATGCACGAAAGGCTTCGCAAGCCTTGAAAAAAGTTGTTTCAGAAATGGAACGTCGTTATGACCTGTTTTCCCATACTGGAACGCGAAATATTGAGGGCTATAATACGCATGTACAAAAAGTTAATGAGCAAACAGACGAAAAGCATCCTAAGCTACCTTATATTGTAGTCATTGTGGATGAGTTAGCGGATTTGATGATGGTCGCATCTAGTGATGTGGAGGATTCAATTACACGTTTAGCCCAAATGGCACGTGCGGCTGGAATCCATTTGATTATTGCAACGCAAAGACCAAGTGTAGATGTTTTAACAGGTGTCATTAAAGCTAATATTCCGTCCAGAATTGCTTTTGCTGTTTCTTCAGCCATTGATTCGAGGACGATTTTAGATATGGGTGGAGCAGAACGATTACTCGGACGCGGAGATATGTTATTTTTACCTGCAGGTGCATCCAAACCCAAAAGGGTACAAGGTGCCTTTTTATCCGATCAAGAGGTTGAGGCTGTCGTGAATTTTGTTATAGAACAGCAAAAGGCACAGTATCAGGAGGAGATGATTCCTACTGAAGAAGAAACGATTTTAGAGGAAACCGATGAATTATATGACGAAGCAGTGCAATTAGTTGTCAGTATGCAAACAGCATCTGTATCTATGCTTCAGCGTCGTTTCCGAATAGGCTATTCAAGGGCTGCACGTATTGTTGATCAGATGGAACAACGCGGAATTGTCGGGCCTCCTGAGGGCAGTAAACCTCGTCAAGTTCTTATTCATCAATACGACAATTAAACTTAAAACGGATGGGCCTTTCTGTATTTATGTCCATTTATTTGCAACGAAATTGAAGAAAGGATGAATTCTATAACAGATTTTATTTAAAACTGTTTATTTCATTCTGCAAAAATGTTATATTTATGAACGATTAGTAGGAATGTTGTACATCAGATGTCTGATCTCTGATTTGGTGGTGATATATGTGACTATTAAAGCTGATCATCGTCATCTCTATCTTCAAGTAATCGATCGTTTAAAATCTGACATTGAGGCCGGCATTTTTAAAGAAAATGAAAAGCTGCCTTCAGAATTTGAATTATCGAAATCACTAGGAGTCAGTCGAGCAACACTTAGAGAAGCTCTTCGACTGTTGGAAGAGGAAAATGTGATTGTGCGCCGACATGGGGTTGGGACTTTTGTCAACCCTAAGCCGTTGTTTACATCAGGCATCGAGCATTTATCGAGCATTTCTTCTATGATCGAGGCAGCAGGTATGGAGCCAGGTTCCCGTTTTTTAAAGGCAACTGAGCACGTACCTTCTGAGGAAGATTTAAAACGCTTCCAATGTGATGGCGACGATAAAATACTCACGATTGAACGTGTCAGAACAGCGGATGGTGAGCCAGTAGTTTACTGTATAGACAGGCTACCCGCAAGCTTCCTGCCTACTGACTTTGTTGAAAAGAAAGAAGTTTCACTGTTCTCTGCTCTAGAGCAATCTGGCAAAATTCATGTAGCTTATGCTGTAACATATATTGATCCAGTCGGGTATCATGAACAAGCCTCACCGATTTTAAATTGTGGACGGGAAACAGCTCTTCTAGTGTTAAAGCAGTTGCATTACGATGACCATGATCAAGTAGTGCTCTATTCAAAAAATTATTTCCGAGCTGATAAATTCAGCTTCCATGTAGTTCGTAAACGGGTGTAGAACATTTCTAAATTTTTTTCCTGCTAATTACAATACCTTTGGGGGGTTAATTAAATGAAAAAACGTAAATTTGGTTTAGTATTAACATCAGTATTAGCGGCAAGTGCTATTTTAGGTGCTTGTGGTACGAAAGACGACGAAAAGCCAGCGAAAGAAAATGACAATGCTTCAGGTGGCGAAAGCACAGAAGAAGCTTTCTCAGTAGCGATGGTTACTGACGTAGGTGGCGTTGATGACAAATCATTCAACCAATCTGCATGGGAAGGTGT
>Ga0256785_1000193_pt1 | contig 20339 bp, 19 predicted proteins | sample MC6MC0936MT_FD_186041 | JGI IMG/M metagenome (GOLD analysis project Ga0256785, IMG submission 186041) | Metatranscriptome of enriched soil aggregate microbial communities from Iowa State University, Ames, United States - MC6-MC0936-MT... | ecosystem: Environmental > Terrestrial > Soil >... | reverse complement strand
GGAGAACATAAGAGGGTAGTGGCAGTGTTGGGCATGTGCGGGCACCTTGACTGAGGGGCGGTGGGGCCAGTGTTCTTGGGCACTCACTCTCCACGTCTCGACGAAAAGGGCCGAATCATACTTCCCGCCAAGTTCCGTGAAGAGCTTGCCGAGGGGTTGGTCCTCACAAGGGGCCAGGAGCGCTGCATCTACGTCTTCAGCCAGAAAGAATTCGAGCGTATTCACGAGTCGATGCGGGAGGCGCCACTTTCCTCCAAGCAGGCCCGCGACTACATCAGGGTTTTTCTGTCTGGGGCCTCGGACGAAGTACCTGACAAGCAGGGGCGCGTGACGATTCCGCCGGCGCTCCGGACGTATGCCGGCCTTGGCCGGGAACTGGCAGTGATTGGAGCCGGTACCCGCGCAGAGATCTGGGATGCCGAAGCTTGGAATGAGTACCTCAACGAGAAGGAAGCAGCCTTCTCGGAAACGGATGACGACAATCTGCCCGGGTTCTTCTAACCGGTCGGAGCGAGCAGGGATCCCGCTTCTTGGATGGGATCTCCAGCCGCCCATTGGACGGTCTTCCTGGCTCAACTTCCCCTGAGCCAGGCCGGCAGGACGATAGGCGCGGATGGGGATCCGATTCAAGAATCAGCGTGCAAGCACTAAGGAAAGAGGAGGCAGCGTGGAAGAGCAGGACGCGGCAAAGCCCACATCGGAGCGCCACGTGCCCGTCCTGAAAGACCGCTGCATTAATCTGCTCGCCCCCGGCTTCGAGGCTGCACGGAAGCTGGGCAGGACGCCCGTCGCCATCGACGCAACGCTGGGCATGGGCGGCCACTCCGAAGCGATGCTCCAGCGCTTTCCCGATCTTCACCTGGTGGGCATCGATCGCGACGAGGAAGCACTCGCCCTGGCCGGGGCCCGTTTGGAACCCTTCTCGAACCGGACAGACCTCGTCCACGCCGTCTACGACGAGATCGAAGACGTCCTCGCGGATCTTGGCATCCCGGAGGTCCACGGCATCCTCATGGACCTGGGGGTTTCCTCCCTGCAGCTCGACGAGCGTGAACGCGGTTTCGCCTACTCCTACGACGCTCCGCTGGATATGCGGATGGACACCAGCCGTGGCCAAACGGCAGCAGATGTGGTCAACAACTACAGCGAAGACGAATTGGTGCGCATCATCCGCAAATGGGGTGAAGAGAAATTCGCCGGACGGATCGCTAATAGGATCGTCAACGCCCGGGCCGAAAAGCCCTTCGCTACAACTGGCGAGCTGGTGGAGCAAATTCGCAGCGTCGTTCCCGCTGCCGCAGCGAAGAGTGGCGGACACCCCGCAAAGCGAACGTTCCAAGCGCTGAGGATCGAAGTCAACGAAGAACTCGATGTCCTCGAGCGGGCGGTTCCGGCGGCCGTTGCATCTACGGCCATGGGCGGGCGGATCGTGGTGATGTCCTACCACTCACTGGAGGACAAGATCGTCAAATCGGTCTTCCAGTCCGGATCGAAGTCGTCCGCACCGCTCGGCTTCCCGGTGGAGCTCGAAGAGCACAAACCCGAACTCAAGACCATCACCAAGGGCACGGAAGTGCCTACAGCAGCAGAAATCGCTGAAAACCCGCGTGCGGCGTCTGCCCGCCTTAGGGCAGTGGAGCGTATCAAACCAAGGAGAGACGCATGAGCAACGCCGCAGCGAAGACAATGCCCTCCGTCGTGGGCAACACGGCACGGGCGCTGCCGGTTCCCGCGGGAAAACCCGATGCACCGCGGAAGACCCGCACACCGCTTTCCTTGGTCCGCAGTACGCCCGGGAAGCGGAGGACTCCGTTTGTCGTCCTGTGCTTCGTGGCCATGGCAGCTGCATTGTTGACAGTCCTGGTCCTAAACATTTCAGTGTCCACTGCGCAGTACCAGTTGGTGCAGCTCAAAGCGGAAGCTGCGACGCTGAACAAGGAAAACCAGGACCTGACACAGAAGAAGCAGAACTACGAAGCTCCGCAGAATCTGGCCGCGAAGGCTGCAGAATTGGGAATGGTACCGTCCACGGTGAAAGGCCAGATCAATGTGGACACCATGACAGTTACGGGGAAGGCGACTCCTGCGGTCAAGGGGGACAACCCCGGTGCGCAGCTCGCTCCTCCCGCGGTGGCAGGAATGCTTGATGTTGTTCCCTCGGTGACTACCAAGGACCCGCTGGAGAACCTCAAACCAGTGACACCGGCCGCACCGGCTCCCACGCCGGCCGCTCCGGCTGCTGGAACGGCAGCAACACCGCCGGTTGAACTCCACGGGGGATCGGTGCCTGCTCCGCAACAGAAGGCACCAGGGCAGTAGTCCATCAGTCCATTGAAGTAAGGCCAGCAGCAAGGAATCCACGTGGCTCAGAACCCCGGCACATCGAAAAAACCGAAGACGCCGGCGGCAAGGAAGCGGCTGCGCGTTGGCCTTGGCATCATGCTGACGCTGTTGCTCGTAGTGGGCGGCAAGCTGTTCATGGTGCAGGGACTGGACGTTGGCGGAATGGCCGAAGCTGCCCTTGCAAGCCGCCTGACGCCCCAGGTATTGCCCGCCGAGCGGGGCAAGATCGTGGACGCGAACGGCACAGTCCTGGCCAGCAGCGTTATTCGCTACAACATCGTGGTGGACCAGGTCCAGAACACCAACACGGCTTCGTTCAAGCGCTACAACGAAAAGACCGAAGAACTCGACGTCGTTACCCGGGACCAGGGCATCGCCGAGCTGGCCGGCCTGCTGGGAGCTGACGAAAGCAAGGTCCGTGAGGCCCTGACCGGCGACAAGAAATATGCCGTGGTGGCCAAGGACGTCAAGCCGGAGCTCGAGGACCGGATCTCCAAACTCCTGATTCCGGGCATCGTGGCCGAAGGTGTCAGCAAGCGGGTCTATCCCAACGGCAGCGTGGCCGGCGGCGTCATAGGGTTCCTGCAGGACGGCACCACCGGGCAAGCAGGCATCGAGCAGACGCAGGATGATGTGCTGCGGGGAACCGAGGGAAAGCGCGTATTCGAAATTGGCGCAGACGGCCTCCGGATTCCCGTGGCGACGGACGAACTAACACCTGCCGTGGACGGCAGCGACGTCAAACTGACCCTCAACACGGACATCCAGTACTTCGCCCAGCAAGCCATCCAGAACCAGGTGGATAAGCTCAGCGCCGAGTGGGGCGTGATCATCGTCATGGACACCAAGACCGGCAACCTCATCGCATTGGCCGACACCAACGCACCCGATCCCAATGATCCGGGCAAGGTCGATGCCAAGGACCGCGGCGTTCGTTCGGTAACAGCGGCCTATGAGCCGGGTTCCGTGGAGAAGATGATCACGGCTGCAGCTGTCATCGAGGAGGGAAAGTCCAACCCGCTGGACCACTTCACCATCCCGCCGTCGTACACCATCGACGGACAGACCTTCACCGATGCGTTCGAGCACGGCACCGAAGAGCGAACGCTGGCCGGCATCCTGGGTTGGTCCATGAATACCGGGACCGTGATGGCAGGCAGCCGGCTGACCAAGGAGCAGCGTTATGACTGGCTCAAGAAGTTTGGGGTAGGGGAGCAGACCGACATCGGCCTTCCCGCCGAGGCCACCGGTATCCTTGCCAAGCCCGAACAGTGGGACGATCGTCAGCAGTACACAGTGCTGTTCGGGCAGGGCGTGTCGCAATCCACGCTGCAGACGGTCCGTGCCTACCAAAGCATCGCCAACAACGGCGTCATGCTCCAGCCCAGGCTCATTGACAGCTACATCGCGCCAGATGGGGAAGAGCACAAGGTTCCCGCCAAGGATCCCCGCCAGGTGGTGTCCAAAGAGACCGCGGAACAGGTTCAGGACATCCTGGAAAGTGCCGTGACCGAGGGCCAGATCAAGGACGCAGCCATCGACGGCTATCGCGTCGGTGCCAAAACCGGAACCTCCCAGGCGCCCCGTGAAGACGGTTTGCCCGGCTTCGATGGTTACACGGCCTCAATGGTGGGTATGGCTCCCATGGAGGATCCCCGGTTCATCGTGGAAGTGGTGCTCCAGCGTCCCAAGGGAAGTATCTACGGCATTACCAACGGGCCGGTGTTCTGTTCCGTCATGGCACAGGTCCTCCGGACGTACAACGTGCCGCCGTCAACGGGAACCCCAGCGCGGCTGCCGCAGTTCGTCAAGTAAGCTTTTTGGGCGTCTGTTTCGGCCAAATATCGATCCACCACTAACGGCCCGGGCGCCGCTGGCCCACGGCCGGTCGTTCCACGAGCACCAACGGAGAACCACGTGTCAGAGCACAATCAGGCAGATGTCCAAGCCACCACGCCGGAATCCGGCCGATCGGGCTTCCGTCCCGGGTCTGTGGCTGCGGTGTCCTTGGCCACCATTGCTGAGTCGCTCGGACTTGCGGCCCCGGACGCCAGCCATCAGGCCGGTGTGACCGGTATAAGCCTCAATTCGAAGGCCGTCGAAGCCGGGGACCTCTACGTGGCCTTGCCGGGTGCCTCACGGCATGGCGCCGACTTCGTGGCGCAGGCAATCGACGGCGGCGCTGTCGCGGTGGTGACGGACGACGCCGGGGCACGCCAGCTTGCGCTGGCCGGCGAGCAGCCCGTGCCCGTGCTGGTCGTCGACCAGCCGCGTACCGTCGTCGGGCGCTTGGCCGCACTGATCTACCGCAGCCAGCCCGCCGAGGGCGGTTTCCCCTCCCTGTTCGGTGTCACCGGAACCAACGGGAAAACCACCACCACCTACTTCATCAATTCGCTGTTGCGTGCCCTCGGCAAAAAGCCGGGGCTTATCGGCACCATCGAGATCGTTGCCGGTGGCGAGCCCATTCCCAGCCTCCTGACCACGCCGGAATCCACGGACGTCCATGCGCTGCTCGCCCTGATGCGCGAACGGGGGCTGGATGCTGCCTCCATGGAAGTTTCATCGCACGCGATCTCCTACCACCGGGTGGACGGCGTGATGTTCGAGGTCGCGGGCTTCACCAACCTCACCCAGGACCATCTGGACCTGCACGGAAGCATGGAAGAGTACTTCCGCACCAAGGCGGAGCTGTTCACCAGTGGGAGGGCCCGCCGCGCCGTCGTCACGGTTGACGATGCGTGGGGACGGAAGCTCGCCGGGACTGCCGGCATCCCGGTGACAACGCTCTCGGCGAAGGGTTCTGACGCAGACTGGCACGTGGCGTCCACCACTGCCCGCGGACTCGGCTCTGAGTTTGAACTCAGGCACACCGACGGCCGCTCCCTGCGCGTCCACACGGGGCTCCCCGGAGGCTTCAACGTGGCCAATGCGGCACTGGCCACCGTCATGGTCCTGGCGTCCGGCGTCGATGTGGAGACCCTCCAATCGGCCCTGGACTCCCATGATCCATTCACCGTGGCCGTTCCCGGCCGCATGCAGCTCGTCTCCAACGCCCCTGCCTCCGTTGTTGATTTTGCCCACAATCCTGATGCCCTCGCCCGCGCCTTGGAAGCGGTTCGCTCGCCCAAGGAGGGATCGCGCGTGATCGTGGTCTTCGGTGCCACGGGCCAGCGGGACCAAGGTAAGCGGCCCACCATGGGGGCCATCGCGGCGCGCCTGGCCGATGTGGTGATCATCAGCGATGACGATCCCCACGACGAAGATGCAGCGGCAATCCGCGCCGACGTGATGCAGGGCGCCATAGCGGCGCGCGATGCCGAAGGTCTGGGGTGCGAGGTCATCGAGTCCTACCCGAGGGATACTGCCATCCGCCTGGCCGTCGACAAGGCAACGGCAGAGGACACGATCCTCATCGCCGGCCGCGGCCACGAGGTCTGGCAGGAAGTCAAGGGAGTGAACCTGGCACTGGATGACAGGGTGGAGTTGCGCGCCGCCTTGACATCCAAGGGATTCAGCGTTTCAACGGACCAGCGGATAGAGTCCTAAACCGAGATGATTGCACTTACTGCGGCGGAGATCGCCGACATCACCCATGGCCGCTTGACCGGAGCTCCGGGCATCGCGCCTACCTCCGTCGTCACTGATTCACGGGAAGCAGCCCCTGGTTCGCTGTACGTTGCCAAGCCCGGCGAGCACGCCGATGGCCACGACTTCGTCGATGCCGCGTTCGAACGCGGCGCCGTTCTGGTCCTTGCCGAACATGAAGTGGCCGATGCCGCCGGGAACCCGCTTCCCGCCGTCGTGGTTGAGGACGCAGTCCTTGCCATGGGTGCGTTGGCGGCTGAAGCCGTCCGCCGGATCCGTGCAGCGCGGCAGCAGCGCGGCGAAGACTTTACGGTGATCGGCATCACCGGGTCCGCGGGCAAGACCACCACCAAGGACCTCTTGGCGGGCGTGCTGTCCACCGCTGGCCCCACAGTCGCGCCGCAGGGTTCCTACAACGGTGAGGTCGGGGTACCACTGACCGTCTTTTCCGCAGATGAGAACACCCGCTTTCTGGTCATCGAAATGGGTGCCACAGGCCTGGGCCACATCAAGTACCTCGCCGACATGGTCAAACCGGACATCGGTGTTGTCCTGGTTGTTGGCACAGCCCACGCCGGCGAATTCGGCGGCGTGGAGAATATCGCCAAGACCAAGGGCGAACTTGTCGAAGCACTGAGCGAGCACGGAACCGCGGTCATCAACCTCGACGACGGCCGCGTCGCCGCCATGCGCTCACGGACCAAAGCCAAGGTCCTCGGTTTCACTGCCTCGCCGGCCACCACCGAAGAGGTGGAAGCCCGCAACGTGGTTGTCAACGACCAAGGCTTCCCGGACTTTGACCTCGTACTTCCCGACGGCGGCCCGTCCGTTCAGGTGCGGAGCCGGCTGATCGGTGGCCACCACGTGACGAACCTGTTGGCAGCAGCTGCGGCAGCGTTCGCGGCCGGCCTTCCGGCCGCTGACATCGCCTCCTCGCTCAGTTCCCAGTCCGCGGCCAGCCGCTGGCGCATGGAACGGACTGAGCGCGCCGACGGCGTCACCATTATCAACGACGCGTACAACGCAAACCCCGAATCCATGCGGGCGGCCCTGCGCACCTTGGCCGACCTCGGACAGGGCCGCAGAACCTGGGCGGTCCTGGGCGCCATGCTCGAGCTGGGGGAGGACTCCATCCGCGAGCACACGGCCGTGGGCACTCAGGTGGTGCGCCTGAACATCTTCAGGCTGGTAGTAGTGGGCCGGGAAGCCCGGGCCCTCTACGTCTCCGCCATCCAGGAAGGGTCCTGGGGCGACGAGTGCTCGTTCACCGAAACCGTGGAGGAAGCCTACGAGCTCCTGCGCAACGAGTTGGAACCCGGTGACCTCGTCCTTTTCAAGTCCTCCAACGGGGTGGGCCTGCGGCATTTGGGTGATCGGATAGCATTACCTCCACGGGCCGAGCCCACCGGAGACACCGCGGATGAAGCTGCCGCAAGCGAAGGGAACGAGCTGCTGTGATTGCACTTTTGATCGGCGCCGGCGTCGCCCTCCTGGTCGCCCTTATTGGGACGCCCCTGTTCATTAAGTTCCTTGTGGCCAAGAGCTACGGCCAATTCATCCGCGACGACGGACCGACGTCGCACCACACCAAGCGCGGCACACCCACCATGGGCGGAACCGTGGTGGTGGCAGCTGTCCTGATCAGCTACTTTGCCACCCACCTGGTGATGTGGATGATGAATCCACGCTCTCCGGGACCGTCCGCGTCCGGGCTCCTGCTGCTGTTCCTGATGGTCGGCATGGGCTTTGTGGGCTTCCTCGATGACTACATCAAGATTTCCAACAAGCGGAGCCTGGGCCTCAACGCACGGGCCAAGCTGATCCTGCAGGCAGCCGTTGGCATCATCTTCGCGATCCTGGTTTTGCAATTCCCCAACGAAAACGGGCTGCGTCCTGCCTCTACCCAGATCTCGCTGGTGCGGGACATTCCATGGCTGGACCTCGCCTTCGGCGGCACCGTGGTGGGCGCAATCCTTTTCGTGCTCTGGTCCAACCTGATCATCACCGCGGCCACCAACGGCGTAAACCTCACCGACGGCCTTGACGGCCTGGCCGCGGGCGCGTCCATCATGGTCTTTGGCGCCTACACCATCATGGGAATCTGGCAAAGCAACCAGGCTTGTGGATCCCCGCGGGAAGCAGGCAGCGGCTGCTACCAGGTCCGTGACCCCATGGACCTGGCCCTGCTGGCCGCCATCCTCAGCGCGGCTTTGGTGGGCTTCCTCTGGTGGAACACGTCGCCGGCAAAGATCTTCATGGGAGACACCGGGTCCCTGGCCATCGGCGGAGCCGTTGCAGCCTTCGCCATCCTCTCCCGGACCGAGCTTCTGCTCGCCTTCATCGGCGGCCTTTTCGTGCTGATCACCCTGTCCGTGATCATTCAGGTGGGCTTCTTCAAGCTCAGCGGCGGCAAGCGTGTCTTCAAGATGGCTCCACTGCAGCACCACTTCGAATTGAAGGGCTGGGCGGAGGTCACAGTGGTGGTCCGGTTCTGGATCCTCGCCGGGCTCTTCGTAGCTGCCGGCCTGGGAGTTTTCTACGCTGAATGGGTGGTACTGCTGTGAATGGAAGCCCCGAAACTACTCCGTCCACCGGGGACAGGCTCAACGAACTCACCAGCTGGGACGCTGACTGGAGCGGCCTTCGCGTGGTAGTCACGGGAATTGGAGTGTCCGGCTTCTCAGCCGCCGACACCCTGATCGAGCTCGGCGCGAAAGTGGTAGTGGTTGATGCTGCCACCACAACCCGTGCCAAGGCCCAGGCAGACACCTTGAAGATCGTGGGCGCCGTTGACGTGCTGTTGGGCGAGGAGGCGGTAAACGCCCTTCCGCTGATCGACGGTGCGTTGCCCGAGCTGGTTGTGACCTCGCCGGGGTGGCGGCCGGACCAGGCCCTCCTGGCAGCCGCCAAGCGCAAGCACATCGCAGTTTGGGGGGATGTCGAGCTTGCTTGGCGCCTGCGCGTCCGGGCGGGCCACAAGACGGCGGATTGGCTCACCATCACCGGCACCAACGGCAAGACAACCACTGTTGGCATGACGGAATCCATGCTTCAAGCAGCCGGACTGAAGGCCATCGCCGTCGGCAACGTGGGCACGCCGATCCTCGACGCCCTCCGGGATCCCGTGGACTACGATGCCTTCGCAGTGGAGCTCTCCAGTTTCCAGCTGCACTGGAGCCACTCGCTGTCTCCGGTGGCAAGTGTTTGCCTCAACGTGGCCGAAGACCACGTGGACTGGCACGGTTCCTACGCCTCCTATCTCGCCGATAAGGCCAAGGTGTACGAAAACACCCAGAAGGCTGCCGTCTACAACGCCGAACAGATCGAAACTGAGCGGATGGTGGAGAACGCGGACGTCGTCGAGGGCTGCCGGGCCATCGGGTTCACCACCAACACACCGTCCATCAGCATGCTGGGCGTGGTGGATGGCCTCCTGGTGGACCGCGCCTTCATTGCTGAACGCAAGGACTCCGCCGCCGAACTCGCGGCCATATCTGATCTCGGGCCTGTTGCGCCGCGGCACATGGTGGCCAACGCCTTGGCTGCTGCCGCCCTGGTCCGGGCTTACGGAGTTGAGCCTTCAGCGGTGAAGCAGGGTCTGGCCAACTATTTGCCGGGCGCCCACCGCATCCAGCTGGTGGCCAAACACAACGACATCCTGTGGATCAATGATTCAAAGGCCACCAATCCGCATGCAGCTTCCGCGGCACTTTCCGCCTTCCAGAACGTCGTGTGGATCGCCGGTGGCCTCTCCAAGGGCGTCAACTATGACGACCTGGTCAAAGAGCATGCCCAACGCTTGAAGGCCGTGGTACTGATTGGTACCGACACCGAAGCACTGGAAGGCTCCCTCCAGCGACACGCAGCGGATGTCCCCGTGATCGTGCAGCCCAAGGGTGACACTGAAAGAGTGGAGACCGCAGCCGGTAATGCCGCTTCGCCTATCTACGGTGAGGCCGTCATGGCCCAAGCCGTCGCTGCGGCGGCCACCGTGGCAGCGTCAGGCGACACTGTGCTCATGGCGCCGGCGGCAGCATCCATGGATCAGTTCTCTTCCTACGCTCACCGTGGCGACGCTTTCGTCCAAGCAGTTCGCGAGCTTGTGGAAGGGCAGGCACCGACCACCGAGGAGTAACAATGGTCAGCACGCCCACCCGCACCCGCGGCAAAGCGCCACGGGACGGGAAACCCGAGGCATCGCCCGGTCCGGCGAAGAAGCCTTCCGGGCTCCGCCGGCTCGTGCGCAACTTTTGGGACAGCCTCGAAGGCAAGGACAGGGCTCCGAACAGCTCCACCTACTACCTGATCCTTGGTTGCGCCCTGGCACTGACGGCCATCGGCGTCATGATGGTCCTGTCCGCTTCCAGTGTCGAGGCAATTTCCGAAGGCAAGTCACCCTACGCGGACGCCCTGAAGCAGGCCATGTTCGGAGTCCTGGGTGCTTTGGCCATGTACGTCATCTCGCGAACCAACGTGAACTGGATGAAACGGTTGTCATGGTGGGCGCTCGGCGCCGTAGTGGTCCTTCTTGCGCTCGTCCAGGTCATGGGCAACAGCGTCAACGGCAATAAGAACTGGATCGACATCGGTGGAGTGACGCTCCAGCCCTCCGAAACGGCCAAACTGGTGCTCTGCGTCTGGATCGCTGCCGTATTGGCCCGCAAGCAGAAGCTCCTGCACCGTTGGTGGCACGTGATCATTCCTGTCGTTCCCGGCGCAGGGCTGGTGATCGCCCTGGTGATGCTTGGCAACGACCTCGGCACAGTCATCGTCATTGCCGCGATCACGGCGGCGGGGCTGTACTTCGCCGGGGTTCCCGGCAAGATGCTTGCCATAGCGGGCACAGTCGGTGCCGCGGGCGCCATCCTCGCGACGGTCAGCAGCGCAAACCGTATTTGCCGTATCACCTCGTGGCTCGGTACTGCCTCCGCCTCCTGCACGGCCGACTTCGACTTCGACTTCCAATCCACCAACGGCATGTACGGCCTGGCGCAAGGCAGCTGGACCGGCCTGGGGCTCGGCCAAAGCCGGCAAAAGTACAACTGGCTCCCTGAAGCCCACAACGACTTCATCTTCGCCATCATCGGCGAGGAACTGGGCCTGGTGGGCACCATTGTGGTCCTGGTCCTTTTCGCGATCCTCGGCATCGCCATCTTCCGCGTCGTCGTCCGCCAGACGGATCCGTTCCAGCGCACCCTGGCCGGCGGCATCATGGTGTGGCTCCTGGGCCAGGCAAGCATGAACATGGCGGTAGTCACCCAGCTGCTTCCCGTCGTCGGGGTTCCACTTCCGTTCATCTCCTACGGTGGTTCAGCGCTGGTGATGTCGTTGTGTGGCGTGGGCGTAGTCTTGTCCTTGGCCCGAGGCCAGTTGCCGCCGCAGCAGCGGCCCCGTTTCCTACCGCGCCGTTCTCCGAAAACCGCACGAAAGCGTACTTAGCACTTCATGACTCCTGAATCCCTTACTGCCCGCAAGCCCCTGTCCGTTGTCCTGGCCGGCGGCGGAACAGCAGGGCACGTCAGCCCCCTGCTGGCTATCGCTGATGCCTTGAGGGACAGGCATCCCGATGCCGCCATCATGACTGTTGGTACACCGTCGGGCATGGAAACCCGGCTCGTTCCGGCTGCTGGCTACGAGCTCTCAACGATCGACCGCGTTCCGTTTCCGCGGCGTCCTTCGGCTGACCTGCTCAAGCTTCCCGGACGCTTGGGCGCTGCAGTCAAGCAGGCCCGGCGCATCCTGGAGGAAGCGGAAGCGGACGTCCTGGTGGGCGTGGGCGGCTACGTTTGCACACCCATGTACCTGGCCGCCCGAAAACTGCGGATCCCTATTGTCATCCACGAGGCCAACATGAAGGCCGGCCTGGCCAACAGAGTGGGAGCCCGGTTCAGCAAACACGTGGCTGTCGCCTTTGCCGGGACCCGTCTCCGGGGTGCACGGCATGTGGGCATGCCGATGCGCCGTGCCATCTCCGGACTCCACCGGGCCCAGGCAGCTCCGGCAGCCAAGGCGTCATTGGGGTTGGACCCGGTACAACCAACCTTGATCGTCACCGGTGGGTCATCCGGCGCCCAGAGCATCAACCGTTCCATTGCGGCTTCCTTGCCGGCACTGGCAGCGGCCGGGATCCAGACGTTGCACATCACCGGCAACGGGAAGTCGGTACTGGACGACGACGGCGGTCTCCTCGCCGCTCCCGGCTACCGCCAGGTGGAGTACGTCGACGGCATGGAGAACGTCTATGCCGCTGCTGATGTCCTTTTGGCCCGTGCAGGCGCCGGGACCGTGAGCGAAGTAGCGGCTGTGGGAGTTCCTGCAGTGTTCGTGCCCTTGCCCATCGGGAACGGAGAGCAGGCCTTGAACGCCGCCCCGTTGGTGGAAGCCGGGGGAGCACTGCTCATTGACGACAAGGACTTGAGCCCGGCATGGCTGGAAGCGGAACTCATTCCGCTCCTGTCGGACCGCGCGCGGCTCAGCGACATGGCCCGCAAGTCCGAGGCCCTTGGTATCAGAAACGCCGATCAGCGCATGGCTGATCTTGTCTTGGAAGCGGTATCCGCATGACCACCAGCATCGTCCCCCTTGAGTCCCTTGGCCGTGTCCACTTCATTGGCATAGGCGGGGTGGGAATGTCTGCCGTGGCCCGGATCATGGTGGCGCGGGGCGTGCCCGTCAGCGGTACGGATGCCAAGGACCTGCCAGTCATGCATGACCTTTCCGCGGCGGGTGCCCGGATTGCGGTGGGCTATGACGCCGGGAACCTGGGCGATGCCCAAACGATCGTGGCTGGCTCGGCAATCCGAGCGGACAACCCGGAACTGGCCGCCGCCCGCGCCGCGGGGCTGCCTGTGCTGCACCGGTCCGAGGCCTTGGCAGCCACCATGGCCGGACACCGGGTGGTCACGGTGGCGGGCACGCATGGGAAGTCCACTACCACCTCCATGGTCGCCGTCCTGCTGAAGGAAGCGGGGCTGGACCCCTCCTTCGCCATTGGAGCCAACGTCCCGGCGCTGGGCGTCAATGCCGCCCACGGGGCTTCGGACATCTTCGTGGCGGAGGCTGACGAATCGGATGGTTCCTTCCTGAACTACCGCCCGCTGATTGCTGTTGTCACCAATGTGGAAGCCGACCACCTGGACCATTACGGCACGCCGGAGGCAGTGTTCGCTTCCTTCGACAACTTCGCCGCGCTCCTGCCGGCGGAAGGCGTGCTGCTGGCCTGCGCCGATGACGCCGGTGCCCGTGCCCTGGCCGAACGTACCGCTGGGAAGGGAACCACCCGCGTCCTGACCTACGGAACGGCCGAGGATGCGGACATCCGGCTTCACGACGACGGTCCGGCCGCCGTAGCTGTAGCCATCGGCGCCCAAACCCATGCACTGGCCCTCCAGGTACCTGGGCGGCACAACGCGCTGAATGCGGCAGCCGCGTTCGCGGTCGCCGTCGAGCTTGGCGTAGCCCCTGAAACTGCGGCAGCAGCATTGGGCCACTTCACCGGAGCCTCACGCAGGTTCGAACTCAAGGGGCAGGGGAGGGGAGTGCGGGTCTATGACGATTACGCACACCACCCCACCGAAGTCAGGGCTGCCCTGTCGGCAGCGCGTTCAGTAGCCGGTGGCAGGAAGGTCCATGTCCTCTTCCAGCCGCACTTGTTTTCCCGGACCCGTGAGTTCGCTACTGAGTTCGCGGAGGCATTGGCCGCAGCTGACACCGCCCTGGTCCTGGATATCTATCCCGCCCGCGAAGATCCTGTCCCGGGTGTCACCAGCGCCTTGATCGCCGATCATTTGACCAATGGCCGCCTTGTTACGGCCAGCGAGGCCGTCGATGCCGTAGTAGCTGTGGCGGGTGAGGGCGACGTGGTCCTGACGGTAGGGGCGGGAGACGTCACGGCCTACGGGCCCGCGATTGTTGGAGCCCTGGGTGGCTAGCACGCGAAAGCCGACGTTCAAGCCCGGGACGGACTCGGCCATGGGCAAGGCCAGCGGGCCTCGAAGCGAGGGCCCGGGCGGGGTCATCAGTGCCCAGCGGTCCCTCGAGCCTGAACAGGAAACTTCGGACAACGTCATTGCTTTCCCGGAGCCGAAAGGGAAACGTAAGCGAAGGCTCGTGCTGTGGACGCTGTCCATTGTTGTCGCTTTCGTCGCCGTGCTCATGGCAGGGGCGGTGTATTCTCCGGTGCTGGCCGTTCGGACCGTCACCGTGGACGGCACCACGCTCCTAACGCCCGATGCCGTTCAAAAGGCGTTGTCGGGCCTGGACGGCAAACCACTTCCGCAGGTCAGCGAGCAGGAAGTCAACGAGCTCCTGAAGCCGTTGATCCAGGTCCGGTCGGCCACCATCGAGGCGCGACCGCCGTCGGAGTTGCTGGTCCATGTCAACGAACGGGTACCCGTGGCGTTGTTGAAGCAGGGCGACAGCTATGTGATGGTCGATGTCGATGGCGTGCAACTCGGTGCCACTAAGGACCTGGCCACTGTGGCATTGCCGTTGATCGACGCCGGCGCCGGCGCGACCAACACGGAGTTGTTCAAGGCGATTGCCGCCGTTCTGGACACCTTGCCCGCAGACGTCCTGGCCAGGATGTCGACGGCATCAGCAGCCTCACCGGATGCGGTGGAACTGAAACTCGTGGACGGAAAGACGGTAGTGTGGGGCAATGCCGAGGACAGGGAACTGAAGGCGAAGGCACTTGAGGCGCTGTTGAAGATGCCTGCGGACCCCAAGGTACCCGTGCGCGTCTACGACGTCAGTGTCCCGCGGCATCCGTTCACCAAATAGAGCAGCACAGGGAAAGTAGACTCGCGACGGCGGCAGCCTTATTTCGCGGCAATCACACGACACGCGCAAGCGGTCATTGCATGTGGGAACCAGAGGAAATACCGTCGCAGTAGAGTTACTTGACATAACTATAACCTTCAACTAGAGGGTTAAGGTCCAAGTATTCAAGTTGGACTCGATCAGTTTCGCTATAGGACACAAGCAAGGGGCACGAAACGTGGCAGCACCGCAGAATTACTTGGCCGTCATCAAGGTCGTCGGCATCGGCGGCGGTGGCGTGAACGCAGTCAACCGCATGATCGAGGTGGGCCTTCGGGGCGTCGAGTTCATCGCGATCAACACCGACGCGCAGGCGCTGCTCATGAGCGACGCCGACGTCAAACTTGACGTCGGACGCGAACTCACCCGTGGCCTCGGCGCGGGAGCAAACCCCGAGGTCGGCAAGCAGGCCGCAGAAGACCACGCCGACGAGATCGAAGAAGTTCTCCGGGGTGCCGACATGGTCTTCGTCACCGCAGGCGAAGGCGGCGGTACCGGAACCGGTGGCGCCCCTGTGGTCGCTCGCATCGCCCGCTCCCTGGGTGCGTTGACCATCGGCGTCGTGACCCGTCCGTTCACGTTCGAAGGCCGTCGCCGTGCAGGCTCCGCCGAGGCCGGCATCGACGCGCTCCGTGACGAAGTCGACACCCTCATCGTGATCCCCAACGATCGCCTCCTGTCCATCAGTGATCGCAACGTCTCCGTCCTGGACGCTTTCCGTTCCGCGGACCAGGTGCTGCTGTCCGGTGTCCAGGGCATCACTGACCTCATTACCACCCCTGGCCTGATCAACCTTGACTTCGCCGACGTCAAGTCGGTCATGCAGGGAGCCGGTTCGGCCCTCATGGGTATCGGCTCCGCCCGTGGCGAGGACCGTGCCGTCAAGGCAGCGGAACTGGCCATTGCTTCCCCGCTTCTGGAGGCTTCCATTGACGGCGCCCACGGTGTCCTGCTCTCCATCCAGGGCGGCTCCGACCTTGGCCTGTTCGAAATCAACGAGGCCGCCCGCCTGGTTCAGGAAGTGGCCCACCCCGAGGCCAACATCATCTTCGGTGCCGTCATTGACGACGCCCTGGGTGACGAAGCGCGCGTCACGGTCATTGCTGCAGGCTTCGACGACGTCAAGGCCACCTCGCCGTCCATGGACCAGTCGCGTCCGGCCCAGAACCCCGTCCCCGCAGAGCGTCCCGCTGCTCCGAACAGCGCTCCGTCCAGCGCCGCGGCGCCGCAGCACGCAACAGCCGGCATCGGTGCCGCAGGACTGAGCAACTGGGGCCAGCAGCGTCCCGCCGCCCTGCCCGCAGACTCAGGGTTCGACGTCGACCTTCCCGCCGTCGTGGAACCGGACCTCTCCGGCAGCCGCTCGGATGATCTCGACGTTCCCGACTTCCTGAAGTAAAGCCGCGTTCGGAGAGTCAGTACTTGGTGTTTTGGTGGCGTAATGAGGTCCTGCCCGGCGTCTCCGTAGCCTTTACGGACAGGGACGCCGGGAATCTGGCCCTCCACGTTGGAGACAACCCCGGAGAGGTCCTGGACCGCCGGATCCGGCTCGACCAGGCCGCAGGCTTGGGTGCCGGGCATTTCCAGTACATGGACCAGGTCCACGGAAACACTGTGGAGTTCATCGAGGTCCATGGGCAGGGACCCACCGCGGACGCCATGGTCTCCCGGGCCACTTCTGTCCACGCGGCACCGCAACCCCTGGCGGTCATGGTGGCAGACTGTGTGCCTGTGATCCTGGTGGGTGTCGACGACGGGAATCAGCCCATCATTGCCGCCGCCCATGCGGGGCGTCCAGGCGTCGCCTCCGGCGTTATCCCTGCAACGGTCGCGGAGATGCGCCGCCGGGGAGCGGCAGACATCAGGGCGTGGCTCGGTCCGTCCGTCTGCGGTTCCTGCTACGAGGTGCCGGCCGAATTGAGGGCCTCCGTAGCGGCTGAGGTGCCGGCTGCCTGGGCGTCCACCTCGTGGGGAACGCCGGCTTTGGACCTTCCCGCCGGGGTGCGGTCCCAATTGGCTGCCGAGGACGTGGCAGTTGAGTATTCGGGGGAGTGCACCTTGGAAAACGACAGTCTTTTCTCATACCGGAGGGACAACCGTACCGGTCGATTCGCAGGTTTGGTGTGGACGCATGACTAGTTCCGGAAACGATCCACGTACCGCGGAACTGGCCGAACGGCTGGCCGCCGTGACCCTCAGGATCGAGGCAGCAACCGCGGCCGCCCAGCGGACCGACGCGCCCCGGCTCATCGTGGTCACCAAGTTTCATCCTGCCGCGGACGTCCGGCGCCTGTCGTCCTTGGGCGTTGTGGACGTCGGCGAAAACCGCGACCAGGAAGCCGCCGCCAAGTCCGGTGAACTGGCGGGAGTTGACGTTCGCTGGCACTTTATCGGGCAACTCCAAAGCAACAAGGCGAAGTCGGTGGTCAAGTACGCTTCGTCCGTCCAATCGATCGACCGCGTCCAACTCGTCGACGCGCTGGCCAAGGCCATGGCGCGGGAACAGGACGGCACGGGCCGGGCGGACCTCGACTGTTTCATCCAGGTCAGCCTGGAGGACGACGCCGGTGCGCACCGTGGCGGTGCCAGCCCGGCCGACGTCGAGGTTCTCGCGGAAAGGATCCAATCAGCGGGCGGCCTGCAGCTTTCCGGCCTGATGGCCGTGGCGCCGTTGGGCGCCGATCCGGAAGTGGCTTTCGAAAAGCTGGCAGGAATTTCTGCCACTCTCCGTTCCGTTCATCCAGCGGCGACGGCAATTTCAGCGGGCATGAGCCAGGACCTGGAAGCTGCGATTAAGTTCGGGGCGACACACCTGAGAATTGGCTCCGATATTCTCGGTTCCCGTCCGGCCGTGGGGTAGCGTCAAAGTATTGGAATGACGGGCCGGGGTTCCGATGTGTCAAGTCATGGCGGCCCGCCTACTGCAGAAACGATAGGAGTGCACCATGGCTGGCGCTCTGCGCAAGACAATGATCTATCTTGGGCTCGCCGACGGCGATGAACACTACGAATCTGAGCAGGCAGTCGCCTCGCACCCCGACGAAGAACGCCCCCAGGCACAGGAACGGGAAGAGCGCCGCGCGCCTGCTCCCGTCCGGGAAGTTGTCCGTGAAATGCCCACCGTTGACGCCGAAGAGGAATACCGCGCACCTGTGACACCCATCAAGCGTGCGGCGTCCAGCCGCGAAGATGCCTCGGGCTTGAGGCAGATCACCACCGTCCATCCCCGCTCTTACAACGACGCCAAGGTTATCGGCGAGAGCTTCCGGGATGGCATCCCCGTCATCATGAACGTGACCGACATGGGCGAAGCGGACGCCAAGCGGCTTGTGGACTTCTCCGCAGGACTGGTCTTTGGCCTTCACGGCAGCATCGAACGGGTGACCAGCAAGGTCTTCCTGCTGTCGCCGTCGTATGTCGAAGTCATCGGAGATGACAAGAAGGCCAGCGAAACACAGGCCAGCTTCTTCAACCAAAGCTGACAAGAGTCTTTCAGGGATGCCAGGCGGGTCAACCTGCCTGGCATCTGTGTTGCAATAGTAGGGACCGATCGGCATTCCGGAACAAGTGGGAGATCTGAGCTAACTCGTGGGCATTGTTTTCGGCCTTATCTACATAGTGTTGTTGCTGTTCTTCATCGCTCTGATCATCAGACTCATCTTTGAGTGGGTGCAGATGTTCGCCCGGCAATGGCGGCCCCGTGGTGTGGCTTTGGTTACAGCCCACGTGGTGTACTCCGTGACCGATCCGCCACTGGGAAGGCTCCGCAAGCTGATCCCACCGCTGCAACTCGGCGGAATTTCGCTGGATTTGGGCTTTTTGATCCTGATCATTGCCGTGAGCATTGCAATGGCCGTAACCAGCAGCCTGGCCTAGCTGCACCGCGGAACCCCGGATCACCGATGGTCCACAGGCCGCAAATTCTCCAATTCAACACGATGGTGTTGAATTGGAGGAACCAGATGATATTTAGGTACCGTAGTTTTGAACGGCCGGAAGGCCTACTGACTAACTAGACCAACGAGGTGACCAGATGGCTTTGACGCCAGAAGACGTTGTCAACAAGCGCTTTCAGCCGACCAAGTTCCGCGAAGGCTACGACCAGGACGAGGTAGATGACTTCCTCGACGAGATCGTGGTTGAACTTCGCCGCTTGAACCAGGAAAATGACGAACTTCGCAAGAAGCTCGGCGAAGCCGGTTCGGCAGTGCCTGCTGCAGCTGCTGCGGCTCCGGTGGTTGAGAAGGTTCCGGCCCCCGTCAAGGTCGACAAGGAAGCCGAGGCCAAGGCAGAAGCTGAAGCCAAGGCCGCCGAAGCTGCCAAGAAGAAGGAAGCCGATCAGGCCGCAGCTGCTGCCGCCAAGGCGCCTGCTGCAAACAACAGCCTCACCCCCTCTGCCGAGTCGGCTGCAGGTCTGCTTGCCATGGCACAGCAGATGCACGACAAGCACGTTGCCGACGGTGCACAGCAGAAGGAAAAGATCATTGCCGAGGCGCAGATCGAGGCATCCAGCCTCGTCAACGACGCCCAGGAGAAGTCCCGCAAGATCCTTGGTGCCCTCGAGCAGCAGCGCTCCGTCCTGGAACGCAAGGTTGAGCAGCTCCGCGGTTTCGAGCGCGACTACCGCTCACGCCTGAAGGCTTACATCGAAGGCCAGCTGCGCGACCTCGATGCCCGTGGTTCCGTCGCCGCCCCTGAGGTTGGCGAAGCGACCGCAGACGTATAGCAAGTATTCTAAAAGCCGGTGGCTGAGGACTCCTCGGCCACCGGCTTTTGCTGTTAAACCGACGACAACAGGCCACCACGCTTAACGAATGAAAGCCATAATGACCGACGACTTCACCGATGACGCCTCACAGCCGGAGCCCGGCTCCCGCCGAAAGCGGCGTCCGGCCGTACTCTGGCTCTTTGCCGGCTTCGCCGTGTTCGCCTACGCCTTCGACCAACTCACCAAGCTCTGGGTAACCAGCACCATGACCGAGGGCGAGCGGATACCCGTCCTGCCTCCGTTGCTGCACTGGTATTACATCCGGAACTCCGGGGCGGCGTTCTCCATCGGTGAGAACGTGACGTGGATCTTCACTATCGTCATGGCGGCTGTTTCCATTGCGATCCTTTTCCAGCTGCGCCGCTTGGGCTCGGCCTGGTGGGCTTTGTCCCTCGGCCTCTTGCTGGGCGGAGCACTCGGGAACCTGACAGATCGCCTGTTCCGGGAGCCTTCCTTTGCCATGGGACACGTCGTGGACTTCATTCAGTTGCCGAACTTTGCCATTTTCAACATCGCCGACTCGGCTGTGGTGTCCGGGGTGGCCATCATTTGCCTGCTGACGCTCCGCGGACTCGGCATGGACGGGACGCGCCACGTCCCTGCACGGAAGCCGGCCGACGAGGCCAAGCCAGCCAGCGGTTCCACGGGGGATTCCACCAGTGAGTGACTCCGTGGTGGTACCCGAGGACCTTGCCGGTGCACGCGCGGATGCAGGGCTGGCGAAATTGCTGGACATCTCCCGGTCTGCGGCGGCCCTGCTGATAGCCGAAGGCAACGTCACCGTCGGTGGCGTGCCCCTCGGTAAGTCGGCAAAGCTTGC
>Ga0256785_1000187_pt1 | contig 20750 bp, 18 predicted proteins | sample MC6MC0936MT_FD_186041 | JGI IMG/M metagenome (GOLD analysis project Ga0256785, IMG submission 186041) | Metatranscriptome of enriched soil aggregate microbial communities from Iowa State University, Ames, United States - MC6-MC0936-MT... | ecosystem: Environmental > Terrestrial > Soil >... | reverse complement strand
TTTTAAAAATATCTATCACAAGCTCCAGCAACTACCATTCACCGGAGGCAAGTTTTTTCATTTTTACTTTTGAATTGTTCTCAGGTAAACCCTGGCCCGTTCTACATCATCGGCCACATCAATACCAATGCCCATTTCGGTAACTGTAGTCATCTTCAACGGAATGCCATGCTCCAGAAAACGAAGGCATTCTATCTTTTCTACTTTTTCCAGGGGAGTCATAGGCAGTGTCGGAAACAACATCAGGGCCTCTTTGCGGAAAGCATAAACGCCTATATGCTGGTAATAAGTATTGGGTACGGTTTCATCGCGCACATATGGTATGGGGCTGCGGGAAAACAAGAGGGAATTGCCCTCCAGGTCACAAACAACTTTTACAACATTGGGACTATTGATCAGCGCCGGATCGGTAATAGGTTTGCGAATGCTCCCTACTCTCACCTGCTTTCCGGCTTCACCTCTGAACAGATTGAGTAATTGTTCCAGTGGTTTTTGCTGCACAAAAGGCTCATCTCCCTGTACATTCAGGAATACATCCGCTTCCAGCTGAGCTGCAATAGCCGCGATGCGGTCGGTACCGGATTCGTACTCCTCTGTACTGCGCAGTACAGTTCCGCCACAATTCCTGATGATGGATTCTATAGCATCACTGTCGGTCACCACGACAACCGATTCGAAAAGGCCTGTGGCCAGAGTGGCCTCATAGGTCCGCTGGATCACTGTTTTACCCTCCAGTTCTATCAGTAATTTTTCGGCCAGCCGTGTGGAAGCCAGTCGTGCCGGGATGAGCGCAATCGCTTTCATGTATATTTTTTTGAAGGCAAATGTACTGCTAAATCTGCACCAGTCTGTTTTTTATCGCAAAGATGACGAGACCGACCCTCGATTTCACTTCAAATTTTTCGAACAGTGCATCACGATAGTGGTCTACCGTTTTAGGACTCAGGCACATGCGGTCAGCAATCTGTGTATAGGTAAGATCAGTACAGGCCAGTTTAAGAAATTCCAGTTCTCGTTCCTTTAATCCAACCTTTACAGCCATAGCTCCTTTAGGTTGCATCACTGCCTGCAGCAGCTTTGCGCTGGCTATTTCAGAGCTGTAGAATCCTCTGTTCAGTATGGTTTTCATCGCCAGGATCAGTTCTTCAGAATCCGTTTCTTTCAGCAGATAACCTTTTACCCCCAGGCGCAGCATATTGATCACAGAGGCATCATCATCATTAATCGTAAGGGCGAGTACAGGCAGTTCGGGATGATTGATCTGCATCCACTCCATGGTTTTAAAACCATCCATGACCGGCATATTGATATCGAGCAGGATAATATCGGGGAGAAGGTTATCGCCGGTCTCTAGGTAGCGCACCAGCTCTTTGCCATTCCGTGCTTCATAAATCACTTCATGATCCGGTATAGAATTGACCAGGTTACATATGCCCCGGGACATAAGTTCATGATCGTCGGCGATGATTACATTTACCTTTTCCATGATCGTGCGGTATTTTATGATTGTGGTGTATTGTAAACCAGGGACAGTGTGGTACCGCTTCCAGGAACGGAATCCATCTCTATCCGGGCATTAATGATTTTAGCACGGTTATAAAATCCGAGCACGCCATTTCCTTCAGAAATGTCCTGTATATTGAATCCGGAGCCATTATCGCTCAGACTTAGCATCAGCTGATGCGGATTATACCTTAAGGTAATATCAATACGATCGCATTGCGCATGTTTCAGTGAATTGGTAATAAACTCCTGGCAGATACGAAAGATAATCAATTCTACATTAGTATCCAATACCCTGACCTCGCCGGAAATCTCAAGATTGATCTTTAATGCAGACAGCTTACTTAAATATTCCTTCAGCTTGCGTATAGAGTCTACCAGGTTGTAATTGTGTACCAGGTCATCGTTCAGCAGACGGCTCAGCTGACGCACCTCATTCAACGCTTTTGCGGCCAGTTCTGCAATCACATCCAACTGCTCTTCGCTATACGATTTACGGATCGACTTCAGGTACATGCAATTCAATGCCAGTATCTGTCCTATATTATCATGCAGCTCTCCCGCCACCTGTTTCAAAATAGTATCTTTCACTTCGATACGGGCTTTATTGATCTCAGACAGGAAGTCCAGTTCTTTTTGCTGCTGCTCGATCAGCAGTTTGTTCTTCTTGCGGATAAACAGGACAATAATGACGATTACCGTAATGACAAGCAGTACGGGTATGATGGTAGCAATATATACAAGTTCATTATTATTCATCTGCGTTTGCATAAAAGTGCCGTTGTCATGCAGGTATACAGACACAGCACACTGATAAATGTTACTACATTATGCACCAGGCTGTGATGGGCATACACGATCTTGAAATAGTTGCTGGTGACGAGGAAGGCCGAACAACTGAGGTACAGCAACAGGCCTATACTGATCCAGATCATGGGGTTATCATTAAAAGAAATGATATTATCGGAACGCAATACCTCTGCCAGGTAATTGACTGCCATGATGACCATAAAGAACATGGACAGGAATGTAGAAATAATATTGTAAAATGTATAACGGTATATATGTCCGTAAAACAAGACCAGCGATAAGGCGAACAGCAATGCAAAAATGCCGATCAGTATGCGCGTATACCGCTGGACCGTTACGTAATAATATAAAAGGCTGTAAAGAGAAAATTCTAATATGGACATGATATCATACACTTCCATATTATGTTTCTTATGCTTCATCAGCCAGTAGGCCAGCATCTCCAGTCCGAATACAATGGTAATGTATACGGGCAATAAGCGCAGTACCCCTTTCCTGTTGGGGAAAGTGATCCACCCGATGATCATTGTCATCAGCAGGAGCAGGTAGGAGAATGTGGCCAGTAGCATAAATTACTTCAGCAGTACCCCATCACAGTTTACCGGACAAGGCATAATACGGTTCATGATAAATGTCTGTCCGCCCTCCATAATTGTAGTGCTTTTCAGACGGGTGGCATCATAATCTGCAGCCGTACCTCTTTCGCTTTTGTATGTAGGAATAAAGGCAACAGACAGTTTATTATCAAATTCAGTACCAGAAGGTTTGTAACGGATAAAGTATATTCGCAGACCCAGATCATTTGCATTAAGTCCCATTTCCTTGGCATGATTGCGCACAACACACAGATAGTTCTGCATTTCATCCATGCTCATCCATAAAGATTTTGTTTCGGATGCGGCATCAATGGCATTACCACCGATACTTGTTTTAAAATAGTTCACATTTTGCTCAAACTCTTCATAACTGATGCTACTGTACGTAAGCACTACACTATCTCCGCAGCAGGATGTGCTCCCAGCCTGCAGTTCGCTGATCTTTGCCTGAAGTGTTTTGATTTCTTTTTTCTGTGTATAGATATAATAACCGGAAAAAACCAGTGCAAGGAACAGCACTGTGGTCAATACTGGAGTAGTTTTTGAACGCATAATATTATTGTTTTTAGGTGGTGAAACAAGTACAAATTATAACAAATGTATTATAAATCATATAGTGCCATAGAACATGATTGCTGATAAGCCCACATTTAAGCAAAACTTAATCTGTATACACTATTGATTACACTGCAATACTAGCAGAAAATGAGCAGCGTAAAATGGGGATTTTTCCTGAAAAACTGTAGATGATTGTTGTTTAGGCAGTAATGCAAAATGCATTGAAATGTCTGTAATCATGGAGAGGAGCAGATACTAAAAAAGGAAAAAGCGGTGCTCTTTCCTTTTTACATCTCCTTTCTCACCAATATTGCTTACATTATTTGCACATAAAAATATTTCTCAATTATTCTTTCAATTGTAAATATATCAAAGTCATACATCTATATACATTTGTGAAAATAAATCCTATTAAAAATAAAGAATAATTAATGAGAAATATTTTATACATAGTATACAAACTTTAAGCATAGGTAGTTTTACCCAAACGCATTATATGCAATAACAATTACGCAACAATACCAATAAACTGGCGGTTTAAATTAGCTTCATATTTAAAAAAATAACATGAAACTAATTAAAACCTTCAAAGTATCGGCGTTACTAAAAATTTTGCGGACCGTATGTCTATTACTCGCTAGTTCCTTTTGGACCAATAGCATTTTCGCGCAAGCAATAGTCTTGCAAAACTCATCTGCAACGGTAAATACTTTATCACCAGCGCAGAAACTAATTTACGATAAGGTTATAGCACTCAATGTCTTTTCTTCGCTGCGTTTTGTAAGCCTGGATGCCGAAGCGCTTACGAGCCCACAAGGTGTTGTGCATACCAATATTGGCGGCTTTCCTGATCAGCTCGCATTTAAATCGTTTAAAGTAAGTTATACCGATCCTGCAAATTTTGAATGGTATGGTAAATACTTTGCCCCAACAGATACAGCACAATATAGCGAAGGCTTACTGTCTCTATCTATGCACAATGACAGGGTTATGGGATACCTGCAGTCAGAGCAGCGTAGTTTTCAACTTTATGATCTTGGCGAAGGGCTACAGGTACTGGCTGAATATGACGGAAATAGATTCAGTAGTTATCACTGTGGCGTATTGGATGAAGACACCGGATCAGCACCGGTGACCCAAAGCGGTTGCGGCACAAATCGTACCCGCATCCTCATTGTGTATACTCCTGCAGCCTGGACTATGGAACCCGATCCTACCGGTAAAGCACACTCCTGTATAAGCGATCTGAACCGTACCTGGACCAATAGTGAGATTGACAACCAGGCTGAACTGGCTGGCATAGAGAAGGTAGATGGTTTAGTCGAAACAAATGATATTTTTTCAGACAGGGATCTTTTTGCTAACAATACCATGATACAAATTTTACGTGCCAGTTCAAAAGCTGATATCATAGTTATTTTAACCAGGCCATATCAGACAGGCAGCCCACAGGGCGTAGTTATAAAAGTGGGTGCAACTATTAATCAAGCCTTTGCCCTGGTAGCAGTAGACTGGGCTGCATCCCAAAATCATATATTCACCCACGAGGTAAACCACCTGTATGGCGGACGACACCATGTAGATACTGAACCTGGTCCGGAGTATGCGCATGCCTATTCTTTCCAGACCGGAGCATTCCTGGGCATGGGTGGGACAATACGTTATACAACACTACGTTCTGTAGCACCGCCAGAGAAGAATATAGAACATATTTCCAATCCAGATGTAAAATATCTTAATAAACGTACCGGCACCAGCAGCTACAACAACAATGCACGGCGGGTAAGGGAGTTCATCCAAACCATAGCCGGATTCTACAATGATGGTACGCCGATGCAGGCAAGCTTAAGCCTGGAGGGTCCTGCCCTATGTGAGCAAAGCGGTACTGCTACAGCATCAGTACGTTGCGGCACCCCGCCATATACTTACCAATGGCGCTACAGTGATAATGGGATTTATTTTATACCAGTGCCGGGTGCGGGTAATACCAGCAGCCTCAATACATTTGTACCTACACCATATTACAGCACTACTCTGGGAACCTTCAATACTCGACACTATGCCGTCATCGTTACCGATGCCAATGGAGAGACCGACTGGGCTTTTGCCACTGCCCAGTACTATTGTCCCGTTTTTAACAGCGGCCAGCAGACAATTAGTACCCATTTACAAACAACAAATATGTACTGTTCTGCACTACCCAATCCATCAGACGGCAATTTTACACTCCAGATAACAATTCCTGAAGCGGTATCGGAAGCACAAATTATGCTATACAACAGTATAGGACAGCACATATTCACTTTACACAATGGCAACTTGCACAAAGGCATTAACAATATAACTATAGCACAAAAAGGCAAGCTTACCTCGGGAATGTATTATATTAGCATAAAGGCTGGCGTATATCAGCATCAGCAAACGATCATTGTAAAACCGTAACCTTAAATCCATTACTGCTTATAAAAATGCGTTCTTATGAAATATTTTCTCATTATGCTCTTATTGGTGTGTTCCACATACCAATTGAAAGCACAAGAAAAGACATACTTTTATAGTAACCTCAAACTGATTCCGGTAGCAACCTTCGAACTCTATCACAGTGTTTATGACTACAGTGTAGGTATCGCATACGAAAGGGCTTTCACAAAAGACAATAGATTTTCATGGGTACTTCCTGTTTTTTTCGGGGCAAAAAAGCAGGAAAACGATGGCTTTGTTGGTAAAGAAGATCACAAGAATATGCTTAAAGTAAACCCAGGCATAAAGTTTTACCCTTTTGGACAAAAGACATTTACTTATGGCATTGGTCTTTCTTTATTCTATTTAAGAGGTCGAAGAGAAATATCAATGCCATCCTATTCTGAGATTTCCCGTATGACTCAATTGGGTTTAATGCTGCATAATTCCCTATCCTGCAATATTTCAAAACGCCTTAGTCTGAACCTGGAAATCGGTTATGGCCCAAGCATCTGGAATCAATTTAAAGATATCAAAGATCAAAATAACCATTATACACCTAACATTTTAACCATGCGCCATGCTCATTTCAGTGTGGGATACCGTTTTTAAGCTTATGAAAAAAATAGTTAATTTTTGTCTCACTTTTATGTGCAGTTTTATGTTTTTAAGCCAACATGCAACTGCACAGCAAAACAATATTAGCATCATACCTATTTCAACTTTCAGAAACTATAACTGGGGCGTGGGTATTGCCTATGAACGGCTGATAGGAAAAGAAGGTCGATTCGGGGTGATTGTACCGTTTTCCCTGGCATTTATAAATGATGTATTTAGTGTAGACGCCGGGCAGAGAAATAGTAACCGATTTCAATTAAACCCAGGAATTCGCTACTATATGGTACAAACAAACAATATGCTATATGGTGTAGGCCTTTCTTATTATTACATCAGAGGCAAAACCGAATATTATGGTTTTGGCTATTATCCTGGTCAGACTCAATCTGAATCATGGAAATATACTATATGGCAGGCCGGCCCAATGCTGAATAATTATGCCAGCTTCAATATTAATAAACACTTCTATGTAGGAATAGAGGTCGGAGTAGGTATGAATATAGTAAACAAAGGAAAACAAGAACCCACAGGTGAGGTTTATAAAAGGGATGCTGAAAAGTTGATGCTCCAGACCAATTTCCAGATCGGTTATCGGTTTTAAATACAAAAAGGAAAGTGTGATGAACACTTTCCTTTTTCTTTAGTTTTTATTTTGGTTTAAATTTACCCTTCCAGGTCTCCCAGCACTTTTATCTTATCGGAAGTGGACATTCCTCCCGGATTACATCCCGGCAAGCCTTCCGGAATGCTGACCTTCAGGTTACGGAAATAGCTTTCCCATACCGGATAAAACGAGCCTGTTGAAGGATCTTTATAAGTCATCGGATACAGTTGAAAAAACGGCTGCCCCTCATTAGCCGATTTAAAGGCATCATAGATCAGTTCTGAACAGTAATATTTACCATTATTATACAGGAACTCCTCATCATAAGCACCGCCTACCTTTGACTGGCAAAAAGCCACTGCTGCAGGTATCAGGCTGCGATACGATTTCTTTACACGGGCCACCAGGTGCGCATGCGTACTGCGTTTCAGGAATTCATCCAGCTCCGTCTCCTGCACGCCCTTACCAATACTCTCCAGTACATAATAGGTACCGTTGGGCATCACACTCACCATACCCATATGGGAGAAATCCCTGTTATGATATCCCTCTGTTACGGCTTCAATAGCATCGCACATCCCGCCACAATCCAGGTCCTGAAAAATAAGGTCTCCGGCTTTCAATTCCGTTTTCCTGATCGAAAAAGCAGATAAACTTGCACAACAGTATAACAATACTAAACAGTATTTCATTGTAATTATTTGAAGGACAAATTTACACTATTTCAGGAGTATAGGAAACAGGTGCTGCTTCAGTAATCATAACGGCATCTATTGCTCAAATCCCATTCTTTTTTCTGTTGCGGCAAGCAATGCTTTATCCACAGGGGTAATATCGACAACCGCATATACGGGAACTGCATTGATGCTCATTTCATCCAGTATATTAATCAGGTCTTCTGTACTTGAATTGTCCATCGGTTTTATCATGACGGTCAATTTATCCGTTGCATCAAGTGCACTACCACCCTGATCAATCATGGCCTGGATCTCTTTCTTCTTTGCTATAATAGCATCTCTGATACCATCAATATTTTTAAAATTTGTCGCCTTTAATTCCGGCGGCTTTTTAGGATCAGAGCCCATCCCATAGTAATAATAGATACGATGATCTTTACTTAAAAGTATCGTCATTGCCGTACTCTCTTTGACCAGACTACTCTTTGACGGATCCATATCAGGCTCCTTATAAGGCATCTGAATTTGCATCGCTGTTGGCTTAGACATAGTAGTCGTAAACATAAAGAACGTAATCAACAGGAAGCCTAAGTCTACCATAGGTGTGAGGTCTACGCGGGGAGCGCCTTTCCCTCCTTTAATTTCCATTGCAGCCATAATTCATTTTTTTGAAGGGAAAGGAATCTGCATTCTGTTCCCCTGGTTAGAAATGGTATTTCAATTTAAGACGCAAGTGAAAGTATTATGCACAAAATATTCTCTGCAAAATATAGGATGTAATAGTCTACGATTCGAGCCCCTAAAGGCACAAGGCTTCCGGTTGCGGAGGTGCTGGAAGTACCAATCAAAATATCTATCGCTGAATAAAAATCATACTTCTTTCTTGAAAGCGGGCACTCAATTAAACCAAAAACAAACAGGAACCATAATATGATTATGGTTCCTGTTTGTTTACCCGATTTGTTACAGATCGTATTTATATTATGCTACCCCAAACTCTTTGCGGATGATGTTCAATGCGCTACCCGCTTTGAACCATTCGATCTGCTGAGCATTGTAGGTATGGTTTGCTTTAATTTCTTCGCTGGTACCGTCTGCATGATGCAATACGATCGTCAGCGGGGTATCAGGAGTGAATGTGGTCAGGCCTAATACGTCGATCACATCATCTTCCTGGATCTTATCATAATCTGCTTTATCGGCAAATGTAAGTCCCAGCATACCTTGTTTTTTCAGATTGGTTTCGTGAATACGGGCAAATGATTTGACCAGTACGACACGCACACCCAGATGACGTGGTTCCATAGCGGCATGCTCACGGCTGGAGCCCTCACCATAGTTTTCATCACCTACGACAATAGAACCGATACCGGCTGCTTTGTAGGCACGTTGTACCGCCGGCACTTCACCGTATTCACCAGTCAGCTGATTTTTAACGGTATTGGTTTTCTCATTAAAGAAGTTGGTTGCACCGATCAGCATGTTGTTGGAAATATTATCCAGGTGACCACGGAACTTCAACCATGGACCCGCCATAGAGATATGGTCAGTGGTACATTTTCCTTTTGCTTTGATCAGCAGTTTCAGTCCTTTCAGATCTGTTCCTTCCCATGGCGTGAATGGCGCTAACAATTGCAGCCGTGCTGATGTAGGAGATACGGCAACCGTTACATGACTGCCATCTTCGGCAGGAGCCTGGTAACCGGCATCTTCTACGGCAAACCCTTTAACCGGCAATTCCCAGCCGGTAGGCGGATCCAGTTTCACCTGCTCTCCGTTTTCATTCGTCAGAGTATCTGTCAAAGGATTGAAGGTCAGATCACCGGCAATAGCCAATGCCGTAACAATCTCAGGACTACCTACAAATGCATAGGTATTGGGGTTACCATCCTGACGTGCTGCGAAGTTCCTGTTGAACGAGTGAATAATGGTATTTTTCTCTTTTTTTCTCTGCACCTTCACGGGCCCACATACCGATACATGGTCCGCAGGCATTGGCAAATACCGTACCGCCGATTTTCTCGAAGGTATTGATGAATCCGTCTCTTTCGATGGTAAACCGTACCAGTTCAGAACCCGGAGTAATGGTATATTTAGCTTTAGTTTTCAGGTTTTTGGCAATCGCTTGTTCCGCAAGGTTAGCGGCACGACTGATATCTTCATAAGAAGAGTTGGTGCAGGAACCGATCAGCCCCACTTCCAGGTTGGTTGGCCATCCATTGGCTGCAGCAGCTTCTTTCATTTTTGAAATCGGCGTAGCAAGATCGGGAGAGAATGGTCCGTTGATATATGGCTCTAAAGTAGACAGGTCTAATTCGATCACCTGGTCGAAGTACATTTCAGGATTGGCATATACCTCCGGATCACCGGTCAGGTGTTCTTTTACGGTATTAGCTGCATCTGCGATTGCGGCACGGCTGGTCGCTCTCAGGTAGCGCTCCATAGACTCGTCGTAACCAAATGTAGAAGTAGTCGCACCAATCTCTGCACCCATATTACCAATGGTACCTTTACCGGTACAGCTGATGTTGGTTGCTCCTTCTCCAAAATATTCTACCACCGCACCGGTGCCACCTTTTACGGTCAGTTTACCGGCAACCCACAAAATGATGTCTTTAGGCGTAGCCCAACCGTTTAATTTTCCGGTCAGTTTTACCCCGATCAGTTTTGGCATTTTCAATTCCCAGGCCAGACCCGCCATTACATCACAGGCATCAGCACCACCGACACCGATCGCAATCATACCCAGACCACCGGCATTAGGCGTATGCGAATCCGTACCGATCATCATACCGCCCGGAAATGCATAGTTTTCCAATACTACCTGGTGAATGATACCTGCACCGGCTTTCCAGAAGCCCAGACCATAACGATCTGATACGGTAGAAAGGAAATCGTATACTTCTTTATTACTGTCTACCGCAACCTGGAGGTCGGTACCCGCTTCTACCTTAGCTTGAATCAAGTGATCGCAGTGCACCGTAGACGGTACCGCTACTTTATCCCTTCCACAGGTCATGAATTGTAATAATGCCATCTGCGCTGTTGCATCCTGCATCGCTACTCTGTCCGGTCGGAAGTCTACATAATCCTCTCCACGTACAAATGCTCTGTCAGCTGCTTTGTCTAAATGTGTATAAAGGATTTTTTCTGTAAGGGTTAAAGGGCGATTAAGCAGTTTACGTGCAGCCTCTATCTTTGCAGGCATTTCAGCGTACACTTTTTTGATTAAATCTAAATCGAAGGCCATATCTAATTTTATTAATTTATCTATTGTCAGAAAGTAATGACAATTTACGAAAAAAAATTGTGATGTTGAATTTACTTATTGTTAAATAGCTTGTCATTAATAATTGTAGCCAACAGCCGCATAAGTAACCTGTGTTTTCATCAGTTTTTCATGTCTTCAAAGTCAAGGAGGCCACACATAAAAAAGGACCTCTAAGCTTTTAAAGGCTAAGAGGTCCTGAACTATTATTTTAAAAACTATTAGTTCACTGCTACCGGAGCAAACTTAGTTAAGTTGATGCCCTGTACAGCTGTTTTATATTCTTCAATGCTAGGAATGCGACCCAGAATAGCCGAAAGTACTACTACCGGAGTAGAAGCCAGTAAAGACTCTCCTTTTTTACCTTCGGCATCTTCTACCACCCTGCCCTGGAACAGACGGGTAGAGGTAGCCAGTACGGTATCTCCTTTAGCCGCTTTCTCCTGGTTACCCATACACAGATTACAACCCGGACGCTCTAAGTACATGATATTTTCATACTCTGTACGTGCGGTGTTCTTTGGTAATAAATCGCTGAACTCAAAGCCGGAATATTTCTGCAGCATATCCCAGTCGCCTTCTGCTTTCAATTCATCAATGATATTATACGTAGGTGCTGCTACCACTAACGGTGCATTGAATTTAACCTCGCCTTGCTGTTCTTCTAAATTTTTCAGCATTTGAGAAACGATTTTCAAATCGCCTTTATGCACCATACAAGAACCTACGAAACCAAGATCTACTTTTTTATCGTTGCCATAGAAAGACAGTTCACGAATGGTATCGTGCGTATATCTCTTAGATACATCAGCATTATTTACATCAGGATCGGCAATCATCGGCTCATCAATCACATCCAGATCCACTACAACTTCTGCATAGTATTTTGCATTTGCGTCCGGCATCAGCGCTGGTTTCTCCCCAGATTTGATTTCAGCAATACGTTTATCAGCTTTGTTGATCAGGCCTTGCAGTACTTGTCTGCTATTATCCATATCTTTTTCAATCATGATCTGGATACGGCTTTTCGCGATCTCTAAAGATTCGATTAAGGTATCATCCTGAGAGATACAGATAGATGCTTTTGCTTTCATTTCTGCAGTCCAGTCCGTAAAGGTAAATGCCTGGTCTGCAAGCAATGTACCAATATGTACCTCGATGATACGACCCTGGAATACGTTTTCACCATCAAACTGCTGTAACATCTGTAATTGTGTAGCATGTACCACATCACGGAAATCCATGTGCTCTTTCATGCTGCCTTTGAAGGTTACTTTTACAGATTCAGGAATCGGCATAGAAGCCTCACCGGTAGCTAAAGCTAAGGCAACGGTACCGGAGTCTGCACCAAAAGCTACGCCCTTAGACATACGGGTGTGTGAGTCACCACCAATAATGATCGCCCATTCATCGATCGTAATATCATTTAATACTTTATGAATTACATCGGTCATAGAATGATACTCGCCTTTAGGGTCACGGGCCGTGATTACACCGAAATCATTCATAAACTTCATCAGCTTAGGAATGTTGGCCTGTGCTTTTTTATCCCATACAGAAGCGGTGTGACAACCTGATTGGTAAGCACCGTCTACGATCGGAGAAATAACGGTAGCCGCCATAGATTCCAGCTCCTGTGCGGTCATCAGACCGGTAGTATCCTGAGAACCTACGATATTTACTTCTACACGTACATCAGAACCAGCATGTAATACTTTGCCCTGAGTAATGCCTACCGCATTTTTGTTGAATATTTTTTCTACAGCGGTCAGACCTTGTCCTTCGATAGAAATTTCTTTAGAAGGAGCAAAGACAGGAGTAGGCTCAATACCTAAGATATTTGCGGCAATCGTCTGGATTTTTTTACCAAATACGATCGCATAAGAACCACCCGCCTTGATGAATTCCATTTTCTGAGGCGTAAATGATTTTGAAAGATCAATCAGTTCCTGATCGCCGTTGTATAATTTTTTCTTCTTTGTATTAATGGTCAATACCGTACCTGTAGCCACTGAGTATACTTCTTCCAGGATCGGATCTCCGTTTTCATTACGTACTACATTGCCGTCTGCATCAACTTTCTTCACCCAGTTTTTCAGATCGATACCGATACCACCGGTTACGTCAACTGTGGTTAAGAAGATCGGAGAAATACCGTTAGTACCACCTACAATAGGGGCGATATTTACGAACGGAATATAAGGACTGGCTTTTCTACCGGTCCACAGCGCCACGTTGTTTACACCGGACATTCTTGATGAACCCACGCCCATGGTACCTTTTTCAGCAATCAGCATCACGCTCTTGTCCGGATGCTGTACCTGAAGCCCTCTGATCTCAGATTGTGCCTGAGGAGTGATCATGCATAAACCATGCAGTTCACGGTCAGAACGGGAGTGCGCCTGGTTACCCGGAGACAGTAAATCTGTAGAAATATCACCTTCACCGGCAATAAATGTAACTACCTGGATTTCTTCAGGAACTTCCGGCAGCTTGGTGAAAAACTCCGCTTTCGCGTAGCTTTCCAGGATATCTTTAGCAACTGCGTTTTCGTTTTTAAAAGCTTCTTTTAAACGATCTGTATCCGCATCATAAAGGAAAACCTGTGTTTTCAATACTTCAGCAGCAGCTTGTGCAATAGCAACATCTGCTCCCAGCGCCAGATCCAGCAATACTTCAATAGAAGGACCACCTTTCATATGAGACAACAGTTCTAAAGCAAAAGCAGGTGTAATTTCTTCTACCACGGATTCACCCAGAATGATCTCTTTTAAGAACCTGGCTTTAGCACTGGCTGCGCTTGTGGTACCCGGTAATGTGTTATAGATAAAAAACTGAAGAGAATCTTCACGATACGGACTGGCCGTATCTTTGATCTGTGCAATAATTTCCCATAACAGCTCAGCAGTATCAATGGGTTTTGGATGAAGCCCCTCGGCTTTTCTTTCTTCGATCTCTTTAAGGTAATCCTGGTAGATGTTCATATAAAATTGAAAATATAGTCGGCAGATTCAGATGCTGCCATTTACTTTGTTAAACTGTGTTTGAGCATGTGCTCCAAGGCTTGCAAATTTAATCAATAATCATAACTAAAAAAAACCCTTCGACAAAATCGTCACGAGAATGTAAAAAACATCTATATAAGTATATACATCCTTTATAAGCGAATTCAGCTACAAAGGATGTATATACATGTTTATCATTAAATAATCTCGATTAGTGTGATACGCCCAGGTTGAAATGGGTTTTAATCAGCAGGATAAGACCCAGTGCAAAAATGCATATAGCACTGATCTTATTAATGTACATAATTGTACGCAGGTTTAGTTTATGGCGGATCTTATCGGCCAGGAATACTTTCAGAAAGTCGATACCCAATACCAGCCCCAGACAGGTACTGAACAGGACTACTTTATGAGAAGCCTCTACCGAAGGACCGGCAATGAGGGCTACTGCACCTACCCAGGTAAGTACTACTCCCGGATTCAGTGTATTCATCAGGAAGCCACTGAGCCATATCTGGAAATAAGCGCTACGGCTGATCTTCATCGTCTTCTGATCACGATTTGGTTTTTTGGGCTTAAACTTCTTCAGTAAGCCGTACAAACCCATGATCAGGAAAAGACCACTACCCACATATCCTACCGTTTTCTGATGATCTTCCAGGAAGGTCATCCACTGTGTAGCGATATTGGCCAGGGTCACATACAGGATATCGCTCACACTTACTCCCAGTACAAAGGCCAGGCCGGCCCTGTAACTATGGTGCATACTGTAGCGGATAATTGCAAATAGCGTAGGCCCCACTGATATTGCCATGAACAGCCCAAGGAATATACCTTTTATGATTGCTTCAGAGTACGTCAAAAGAGTTTCGGTTTAATATGCAATGAAAAAGCAAGATACGATTATTAGTATTTATAATCGCTGGTGAAATGGAATTCAATATCCGGGTTATTCTGGCGCTCTGTGTTCAGGAACCACTCGCTCTGTGCCAGGTAAACCAGGTTACCGTCCTTATCTTCCATGATATTTGCCTGCTTGAAGCGGGTAAACTCATCGATCTTTTTCTTTTCTCCGGTAATCCAGCATGCTTTATAGAAAGACAAAGGCACGAAATCTACCGAAGCACCATACTCCTGTAATAAACGATATTGAATTACCTCGAACTGCAGGTCTCCCACACAGCCGATTATTTTACGGTTACCACCATGCTGGGTAAACAACTGTGCTACCCCTTCATCCGTCAGCTGGCGTAAACCTTTTTCCAGTTGCTTGGTCTTCATCGGATCTTTATTCACCACTTCACGGAACAGCTCCGGAGAGAAACTTGGCATACCGGTAAACATCATTTTCTCCCCTTCGGTCAGTGTATCACCGATCTTAAAGTTACCGGTATCGAACAGACCTACTACATCGCCAGGATAGGCATCGTCCACCACTTCTTTGCTGCGGGCCAGGAAGGTATACGGGTTGCTAAACTTCATATCCTTATCCAGTCGCACATGCTTATAGCTTTTGTTGCGCTCCAGGCGGCCGGAACATACACGCAGGAAGGCGATACGGTCACGGTGTCTGGGGTCCAGGTTGGCGTGAATCTTAAAGATAAACCCGCTGAACTTAGGCTCGCCGGGACATACCTCTCTTACATCTGTGGCACGGCACAAAGGATTTGGCGCAATACGCACAAACGTGTCCAGCATCTCGCGGATACCGAAGTTATTTACGGCCGAACCGAAGAATACCGGGGCTATTTGTCCTTTCATATAGGCTTCGCTATCCAGCGCACCATATACACCATCCAGCAGTTCTACATCTTCGCGCAGCTGTGCTGCATCTTTTGCCCCTACTTTCTGATCCAGTAATGCATCATTAATATCATTGATGGCCACACTGTTCTCTTCTGTTGCCTTTTGGCTAGGTGTAAACAGGTTCAGGCTTTTTTCGTATAAATTATATACCCCTTTGAACTCACGACCCATATTAATAGGCCAGGTCAGAGGATGCAAGGAAATATTCAGTTCTTTTTCAATCTCATCAATCAGGTCAAAAGGAAACTTACCGTCACGGTCCATTTTATTAACGAACACGATTACCGGTGTATCGCGCATACGACATACCTCCATCAGGCGGCGCGTCTGCTCCTCCACCCCATTCACACTGTCAATCACCAGGATAACGCTATCCACGGCAGTGAGGGTACGATAAGTATCTTCAGCAAAGTCCTTGTGACCCGGTGTATCCAGCAGGTTGATCAGGAGATCTTTGTACTCAAAGGTCATTACAGAGGTGGCTACAGAGATACCTCTCTGGCGCTCGATCTCCATAAAATCCGATGTGGCTCCCTTTTTGATCTTATTACTTTTTACCGCTCCGGCTACCTGGATGGCACCACCAAATAACAGCAGTTTTTCGGTCAATGTGGTCTTACCGGCATCCGGGTGGGAAATAATAGCAAAGGTTTTGCGACGATTAATTTCGTTTTGGTATTTCATAATTCGGCTGCAAAGATAACACCTTATGTGTTACCGTAAAAAAAAGAGCTATGCATATCACTGATAAGAGATACTATATATTATAATATTCCGTAGTAAAGTCGTATTTTCGCGCCCGTTAACAAAGAGAAATTTGCTTCATTATAAAACATTCCTGCTGCGGGACGATGCTCCCTGGATCACTTTCGTGCATGGCGCGGGGGGCAGCAGCACTATCTGGTTTAAACAGATCAAGACTTTTGCATCAGAATATAACCTGCTGATGGTGGACCTGCGCGGACACGGTGGTTCTAAAGATCATAAAACAAAACAGAAAGGCCGCTACTCCTTCTCTGAGATCGGCGATGATATTATCGAGGTCATGGAGCATGCCGGTATAGCGCAAAGCCATTTTGTGGGCATCTCTTTGGGTACGGTCATCATCCGTGACCTGGCGGAGCGCTACCCTGATCGGGTAAGCAGCCTGGTGATGGGCGGTGCGGTGATGAAGCTGAATCTTCGTTCACGCTTCCTGATGAATATAGCCCGCCTCAGCAAGTCGGTCATTCCTTATATGTTCCTGTACAGCTTCTTCGCCTTTATCGTGATGCCTAAAAAGAATCACAAAGAGTCTAGACTGCTGTTTATCAACGAAGCCAAAAAACTATACCAGAAAGAGTTTAAGAAATGGGTAACCCTCTTCACTACCCTGAACCCGCTGGTAGCCTTCTTCCGTATGAAGGAGACCCATGTACGTACTTTATACATTATGGGTGCAGAAGATTACATGTTCCTGCCTGCCATTCAAAAGCTGACCGGACACCATCGTAATGCGCAACTGCACATTATCCCGGACTGCGGTCATGTGGTGAATGTGGAGCAACCGGATGTATTTAACCGCGAAGTATTTTCCTTTTTACAAAAGGGTAAATAGTCAACTAGTACATGACCATACATTTTCTGAAAAATTACGAAGATTATAAACATAAAGGATTAGGTCCTAAAATTGCACAGTTCGGCATACCAAGCGGTCTTAACGAAGAAGAGATCGTGGAAATGGAACTGGCGCTTAATGAAGCAAAACCTTTTCCGCAAACCTTGCGGGAGTACCTGTATATCGGAGGAGATTTCAATTGTATCTCCATGAATGAAGGTGGCAAAAATATCCCGAAGGCATCCCTGTATTTTAGAGCCGAATTAGGTAAAAGGGGCTTTGATATATCGCGGCCAATAGTAATGGTCCATATCTTTGAAGGTAAGTGTGGCACCTTTATCTACCTGGATGAGGGCGACGATCCTAAGCCCTGGAACTGCTCTATATCCCCTGCATATGATACCGATGAGGGTGAAATGATCTGGGATGCGCCCTATGACTCCTTCTCACACATGATCGATGTACATATCGAGCATTCTTTGAAAGGAATGCCTTTTTGATTTTTCCTGAATTACCCATAAAACAATATGTATCAATTTCTACCCGGAAAGTTGTTTTGTTCCGCAGCGCTATTATTGATGAGCGGTAGCCTGATGGCGCAAACAAAACACAAACCTAAATTTCCGAATCCCAAATTAAGAACAAGCATAGAGCTGGGCATTATATCTGCCGAGGCTAAAGTGCATTACAACATAACTCGTCAGCATAACCTTTCACTTGGTCTGGGTTATGGTTACAGCATTGTAGATTTCCCCTTCAATGCAGAACGGTTCATGGACAGCTATTCTGCCCAAACGATGGATCAATCCATCTTTAATTCTTTTAAAGTATGGTCCAGCTATATGGTGAATCTTTCTTATAAATATTTCTTCAGGGAAAGGGGCAATTACCTTCCTAATGGTGGTTATTTATCTGCGCTGGCAAGATATAGAGGCCCACAAATCCAAACGACTGCAAAAGCGGAAACATTTATGCGGCCAACTTCGGTGTTTGCACTACAATTAGGTTCAATGAATTATTTTCATTCAAACAGGTTATATACAGATGTATCTATTGGCTATGGCATTTACTTAAATGACACATACAGTCATAAGGAATTTGCACCTTTAATTGCACTAAAAGCTGGCCTCTTCATCTGGCCCAACAAAGTACGCGAAGACAAAATAACAACACCATAAACTAAAACAGGCTGCATGAATCATGCAGCCTGTTTTATATTGAATACTTATTATCTAAGGGTTTGTATGAATGAGTTTGCGATGCAGTACCAACCCATCAGGAAGGGTAATCTTGAGCATATATATACCAGAAGGCAGGCCTAATGACAGTATACTCTTTTGCTGATTTATGTTACTTTCCTGAACTGATCTGCCCAATACGTCATAGATACCTGCAGTTGCCTGATGGTATCCTTCCGGCAATACCAGGTTATATACGCCCGAACCCGGATTGGGATATAGCTGCATGCGAGAAGCGAGTTGCTGTTCGGTAATGCTATTTGTATTGATGGTGATATGAAAACAATCCGACGTATCGCGGCAGCCATTACTGCTGCTGACAGCCAGGGCATAGTCGCCGGTCTGCGTCGGCGTAAATGTAGCATTGGTAGCGCCCGATACAAGCTGCCCGGTGTTACAGTCAATCCATTGATAGTTTATGCCAGTACCCATCGCTGTCAGGGTCTGGTTCTGTACACTTACCCGCGGATCTAAATAACACTGGAATAATTTCAACAGGTAAATATCAGAAGCACCATTGGAGGTGAGGTTATAGGTTGGCGCACCCGGATTAAAATCTGCTGTCTGGTCAAACTCCCCGCTGACATAAATCTGGCCGGTGCTATCCAGCTCAATGGTATTGCCACGGGAGACAAAAGTAGACTGCAGGGCGCGGCCCCAAAGGAAGTGTTTACTGGAGTCATATTTGCAGATATAGGCTTGCACATTGCCCGCAGAAGGTATAGTGGAGATGCCGGGTCCCGGATCAAAATCCACAGCAGTATTATGATAGAAGCCAGTGATGTAGTAATTGCTAAACTTGTCGACATAGCCGCGGTTTGCAGTGCTGTAGTCTGCGGAGAAAGACCATTTGAATTCACCGGCAGTATCCAGCTTTACCACAAAAGTGCTCAGGTACGGAGAAGAGGTCATCATACCACCATCACCGCCATCATTAAAATTCATGGTGCCGCTATAGCCGCCGCAGACGTATAAATTATCTTTCAAATCGTAATCAATATCATTACTGTAAGAACTGCCACCGGTACCGATAAAGCAACGGACCCATTTAAAGTTTCCGTTTTTATCCCATTTTACCACATATAGCTTTTCCTCTGAGTTAGGATAAGGAATCACCGCTGCAGGGCCAGGATCGAAATCGCAGTTAGAAGAGAACTGACCGGTGAGGTAAATATTACCTTCGTAATCGGTATCCATCTTACAGGATTCTTCCGGTCCATCCCCACCATAGCTTTTGGCCCACATCAGACCACCATCAAGGTTATACTTAGCCACGAATATATGGCGTACTGGTGCTGTGAGCAGGTAAGTGCCGGGTCCCGGATCAAAGTCAATATTTCCGGTGCCAAACGTTCCGGAAACAAGAATTCCGTTTTCTTTAGATACAATAATATCGTAGCCCTGGTTAACGTTTAATGCGGTTCCGCTCAAAACATTAACCCATTGCAGGGCCCCGTTCGTATTTAACTTAAGAAAGAAGATGGATCCGGTATTGGAGGTACTTGTATATAACTGTTGTCCTGCACCCGGATCAAAATCTACCGTACCGCGGAAGCTGCCCGTAATATAGATGGCATTACCCGCATCGGTCGTTACAGACTCTGTGTACAAAGCGCCACTACTACCCCCGAAGGTATCGATCCAGAGTACGGTACCGGCAGTGTCCATTTTGGTCACAAAGCTTTTAGGGTTATTGATACTTCCTGTCACGGTAAATGTATTAGGCCCCGGATCCAGGTCTGCCACAGCGTTTGCATTGCCTACACAGATGAGGCGCTGCATTTTGTCAAAGGTCTTGTCAGTGACATACTCATTACCGGTGCCACCGATCTGTTTGGCCCAGCGAAAATCCTGGGCACGGACGGTCACAAAGCATGATAAAAGAGTAAAGAGAAAGTAAAAATATTTCATGGTCAATGTTTTATAATCCCCATAAAAATAAAACATATATGCATTATCTGCAAGCATTAATCCTAAAATAGTATAAAAGAAATGAGCGGCTATTGCCGC
>Ga0256785_1000179_pt1 | contig 21281 bp, 19 predicted proteins | sample MC6MC0936MT_FD_186041 | JGI IMG/M metagenome (GOLD analysis project Ga0256785, IMG submission 186041) | Metatranscriptome of enriched soil aggregate microbial communities from Iowa State University, Ames, United States - MC6-MC0936-MT... | ecosystem: Environmental > Terrestrial > Soil >... | reverse complement strand
TGATAGCGTCCTTGTAGATCTTTTGGAAAGTGTTCTACATTATATTCATAAAGCATGTGATTAACATAAGATTTGTTTTTTGCATGTAATTGTTGTGTGATTTGTAAGGACATTTTTTACTCCTTTAGTTGAAATGGTAAATCGCGTTTCCAAATCATATGATGACTGTTTGATCCCCAAAAATGTTCAAGAACAAAGTCTGGTTGTCCAAACTTTTTCTGCCAAATCATTTGGGCTTGTTTGTATCCACTGTCTAAACAAAAGCTAGGGACGTTTTTCAATACGAGCGTTGTTAGCATTTTTTTCATTAACTTCGTCCCAATACCACGATTTTGGTAGTTTGGATGAACATAAACGGTACCAATTTCAGGACAATTCGACAGGTCTTCTTTGAGGGTTTGTTGAATGAAATCATTAGCCTCACCATATTCGATTGTGCCAATGATTTCTTTTGTTTCTTCATCCTCAGCCAACCAGAAGAATCTTTTTTGGCCCTGACTTTCTAAGTCATCAGCTAAGTATTTCTTTTTGGTTGCCCATTCATGATTTTGATCGTCCCCAAGCTCTGCAAGTCCTTCTTTAGCAAAAGTATCCTGAATGACATGTAAAAAGAATAGGTGTAACGCAGGTGTATCTGTTGGCTCAGGGCGTCTTAAGATTATTTTTTTCAAAAGAGAGTTCTCCTTTTACTTTTTTGTGATAGATCTGGTTTTATGAGTTAATAATGAGCGAGCCAGTCATCATTTTTCGATATTAACCCATAGTCATTGCGGTTTTTGTTAAATATAATAGGTTCATAGCCATATTGTTGAAATGATTATACTTGCGCACTTTTTAAAATTATAACATGTTCTCTGGAATTGGGTAATGATGGAATGTGATAAAATGCAAAGGCGTAAGGAGGGAATTATATATGAATGAATTAAATAGCGAACTAGAAGTAGTTATAGAGAAAATGCGTAGTTTCATTGAAGAAATTCAAGAACAAGATCCTGAATTTTATGCTGTGTATCCGATGGTTTTTCACGATCAAATAGAAAATGATTTTAGTCGTTTTATAGATAGCCATTGGCGATTGCCAGATGAATATATATACTTTTTGAAACGTTATGTTGTGGAAGGAATTACATGGCGAACAGGTGCCTATATAAACCTACAAATATTGGGGGCTAGAGATTTAGTGCGAGGGCAGGAAGGTTACCATTATAATCCTGTGACCGAAGAGGTTATTTTAGATTGGCCACCGCATTATTTAGTCATTGCTACAGATGAGGGAGATCCTTATTGTTTAGATTTATCCAGAGAAGATACCGCCATTTTCACTGCCTATCATGGTACAGGTAGCTGGGATTTTACAATGGCCTATGACAATCTAGTAGCGTTTCTTCAGAGTGTCCTCGTACCATCTAGTTTGGAGGAAGAGCAACCAGAAGACCATTCTTACGATTACTATGAAATGTATATTACTGGCGATGGCAAGGACAAGCTTAAAACTATATTATTGCTTAAAAAAATTTTCTCCTATGATTATACACAAGCAAGAATTTTGTTAGAACAGACCCCTCTATTAATTTATAGAGGAGCTGAAACAGGTGCGTTAAAATTAGAGCAAGAACTAAAAGGGATTAGCGCGGGTTATCAAATAAAGAAAATCAGCTTAGCAGAATTTTTAAAATAATAGGAGAGCTTCATCAAAATCAAAAGGAATCACGTTGTGTGTGATTCCTTTTTGTAACATTAAATTTTAAATTGTTGGACTAAACCATTTAACTTTGTCGCTTGTTCTTTTAACAGCTTTGAGCTTTCTCCTACACTTTCCATAGAACTACTAGATTGTTCAGTAGTGGCAGTTACTTGTTCAATGCCGGCAGCTGTTTCTTCTGATACAGATGCAATAGTATCAATCGATGCATTGATAGCGTGTGTATTGTCTAAAACATTGCTCATGGAATTTGCCATGGAATCAACTTTCTTACTTATCGTCTCAATTAGCTCTCTTAAATGGTTGAAGGCTACACCCATTACATCTATTTGCTGTGTTCCAAATGTCACCTTTTGATAGCTATCTGCTAATGTTTTAACGACTTGATTTGATTCGGATTGTATATCAATCACAATCGTAGTGATGTTCGTAATTGATAGATGGACCTGATCTGCTAGCTTTCGTACTTCGTCAGCAACTACGGCAAAACCACGCCCATGTTCTCCGGCTCTTGCTGCTTCAATAGCTGCATTCAGTGCTAGCAGATTCGTTTGCTCTGATATATCCTTAATAACGTTCACTAATTCAGTAATGCGATTAGCTTTTCGATCAAGTCCTTTCACCATTTCCAAGGAATTTTTAATTTGCGTATCAATTATGGTCATTTGTTCAATTGAAGAGGACATATGTTGATTCCCTTCATCGGTGATCACTAACATTTTTTGAGATTGTTCTTTAATATTGTCTCCTTCTGTTGCTACAACATTGATGGTTTCAGAGAATTCACCTATTTGCTCTAATAATGAAGAGGCAGAATGTGCTTGTTCTTCTACACCATTGGAAATTTCATGCATCGTGATGGCAATTTGTTTTGATCCCACACCAACTTCATCGGCGGTATGTGTCAATTCCTCACTCTGCACTGTGACCTGCTTAGAAACATTGGCGATGTCCCCAATCATATTGGCTAGATTCGATTTTAACTGGATCAATGAATGGTTTAATTGACCAATTTCATCTTTTCTGTGTAGATTGATTGTGTCAAAATGAAGATTTCCTTCTGCAATCTCACTTAGCTGATTAGTAATGGTTTTGATTGGTGAAGCCAGATGCTTTGAAAATAACAGAGTAATGATTGTGCCAATGATTAAGAAAATGCCGATTGTCATCAGAACGGTATAAAGAATGGAGTCAACCGGTTTGTAGTAATCCATCGCATATGTCGTTGCAACAATAACCCAACCCCAATCAGGCTCCATTTTACTATATGCTATCTTTTCTTCAATTTTTGATTTATTTGTTGGGTGTTCCCAGTGGTATGTTGTAAAAGTACCATCTAATTGCGAATGATTAATGATATCCTGTATATAAAGCTGTCCCTCCGCATCTTTCATGTCCCATGTATTTTCGTTTTCAAAAAGTGGACTTGCTACTTCAAGCCCTTGTTGATCTAAAACAAAGAAATAACCGTTCTCACCTAAATCTACAGGGTTTTCAACTTCCCGTGTGCCATCCGCATTTTTTTTACCGATTAAAGCAATTTTTGCTTGCTCTTGTGCTTCTTCAAGTGTCATACTTCCTTTTTCGACTTCCTTATTCAAGCTATCGATCATTCTAATGGTCATTTCCACACTATTTTTCAGGGTAACTTGTCCTGAGTTTGTTAGATGTTCCTTCGATTGGCTGTAACCAACATACCCTATAATCAAAGAAGGAATTGCAAATAAAATCAATGATATACTAATGATTTTTTGTTTGATGGATTTCATAAATAGCTTCCTTTCGTGATGAAATAAAAAATAGCTGTAGAAGGTATATCGGGAGGGGTTTTTTAATGTTAAGTTCTTTCGCCTTACATATGAAAAATTGGTAAAAAAATCTAAAAAAAGTGTAAAATTATTAAAAATGACAATCAACTCGAAAGGATGAGTAGAGATGAAAATAAATAAAGCAATAGCACAGCATTATCTATGGGGTGCCCAGTGGATGGTTGGCATTTAGTTCGAAATAGTGAGCTTAGTGTCATTCATGAAAGGGTGCCACCTCATACAGCAGAAGTAAATCACTACCATGATCATGCGCAGCAATTTTTTTTATTTTATCTGGAACAGCAACAATGGTGATGATGGACAGCGATTTGAATTAATGAGACATGAAGGAATTGAAATACCACCACATCAGCCACACCAAATGCGAAATGATTCGCAGGAGGATGTAGAATTTTTAGTTATTTCACAGCCAAATAGCAGAGGAGATCGAGAACAATATTTAGACATCTAGATAGAACTTCATTCTTTTGCATGAAGACCATCTCTTCGTTGGACTTGTATAGTAGGGTTAACTAGATGCAAGGGGTGGATTTTTATGAAAATTACAAAGGTCAAACTATTTGTCCATGATGTGCAAAAGATGCAGCAGTTTTATTGCGAGCAATTGGGATTTGCTTTGGTAAAAGGAGCAGAGGACTATTTTACAATAGCTGTTGGTGAAAGTGAGATGACATTTGAGAAGATTTCTTCTCGTATCCAAAAACAGTACCATTTTGCTTTAAACATTCCAAGTAACCTATTTCAACAGGCAAAGTTATGGGCCAAAGAAAGAGTGAGCTTACTATTTTCAGAAGGGCAAGATGAAGTATATTTTCAATTTTTAAAGGCTTACTCATGTTATTTTTATGACCCAGAGGGCAATATTGTAGAGTTTATTTCTAGGCAGGAAGTGAATGAAAAATACCATACAACCATTTTTTCTATTGAACATGTATTACATATCGCTGAAATCAACCTAACAACAGATGATATTCCAGCAGTAGCTAAAAAGCTAAACGAATATGGTATCAAGCCTATTAATAGCAACGACATTCAACAAGATACCCTTAATTTTCTGGGTAACTATGAAGATGGAGCTAATATTCTAGTAGGACCAAGTGACCGACTGTGGTATTTTTCTGATAAGAAAGCGCGGATCAGTCCAATATGTATAGAAATTAATGAAACTTTCCAATTAATAATGAATGAAAAAGGGCATTTAACTGTCGCACAAGGGTGATATCCTTAATTTATGATTGAATAAACATTCGTTATATTGTATGTTTAATCGAAAGGTAGGGATGGTATTACATGTATATGATAAGTGCATTAAATCCGACCATGCAGTCGTATAAAACATTACTTCAAACAACTGGCTGGAATGCAAAAGGTCTTTATACGCAATTTGTAATATTGGTTTAGTACGTCTATTTATGATGGTGAAAACCTGATTGGCTATGGACGAATTGTTTCTGATGGCATCGATCAAAACTTTATCTGTGATGTGATGGTGCACCCTGATTTTCAACGAAAAGGAATCGGTACAATGGTGATGGAAACTTTATTAGAACATTGTCAGCAGGAAAATATAAAATGGGTTCAATTATTTTGCGCTAAAGGAAAACAATCTTTTTATCAGAAGATTGGATTTAAGAAACGTGAAGCGAATGCCCCTGGCATGATGTTGTTTTATAGTTAATTCATAAAGGAGCTAGAATCTTTGAAAGTTAAATCTCTTAAAATATATGAATTTGGAAATCCAAAGGAGGTATTAAGGGTTGAAAATAAAACCATCACATCTCCAAAACAACAGGAAATTCTTGTCCGTATGCTAGCAAGACCGATCAATCCTTCTGATCTAATACCGATATGGGGGAAATATGCTCATCGAATCACATTACCAACAGTCCCTGGCTATGAGGGCGTTGGGATTGTAGAGGCTGTCGGACCGCTTGTTTCGCCAAAGCTTCTCGGTCAACGAGTGTTACCTCTACGAGGAGAGGGAACTTGGCAAGAAGTGGTGAAAACACAAGCTGAATTTGCTGTAACTATTCCTACTGACATGGATAATTTTACTGCAGCTCAAATGTATATTAATCCTTTAACAGCCTTCGTAACTTGTACAGAGGTCCTTAAATTACGATCAAGTGATGTTTTATTAGTGAACGCCTGTGGCTCTGCTATCGGACATATTTATGCTCAATTTGCGAAATTGTTAGGTTTCCAACTAATTGCAGTGACAAGAAATGGTCACCATACAGAGACATTACAGCAACTCGGTGCCAAATTTGTCATTGATACGTCCCATATGCCACTATATGAAACCGTGATGGCATTAACAAATGGAAGAGGTGCGGATACTGCTATTGATTCCATTGGAGGTGAAGCTGGCAATCAACTTGCTTTATGTGTGAAACCCAGTGGGAAATTTTTAGCCATTGGCCTGTTATCAGGCGTACAGGTGAATTGGGCAAACATTGTGAAGGAAGCAAAGGTACATGCCATGATGTTTCATTTACGACACTGGCAACATCAGTCGTCGACAGAAAAGTGGCAACAATTTATGCAACAACTAATAAGCCTCGTACATAATGGCTCATTAAAAATGATGGAATTAAATACGTACTTTCCATTAATGGACATACACAAGGCCATAGATGCAGTTGAAGCTAGCAATACTAATAAAGGAAAAGTTTTTTTAACAATCTAAAAATAAGAGAACATATTAACATCATAGCCGCACTTTGAGCTACTTTTGTTAGTGTGTTTTTTTATTGGAGGGGGATTATGTGTGAGGAAATCGCTTAAAACAAGAGTAACTATTCGTTAGGGTTTACCACCATTAAGTGAAGTTATCTGATTAAAAGTGTTCAGACACGTTTTATGGTATAATCTTTTGGAATATAAAGGCTTGAAGGAGTGAGGACATTGTTAAAAACAGAGGTATTTGAACAATTAAAAAAGGCCATGAAAGAAAAAGATATTTTAGCAAAGGGTGTATTAACTCTTTTAAAATCAGCTTTAGATTTGGCTGAAAAAGAAAAGGGAGAGGCTTTAACAGCTGAAGAAGAAATAGCTATTGTTAATCGAGAGGTTAAACAAACAAACCAGGCTTTAGAGGGTGCTCAAAAGGCAGAGCGAGCAGACCTGATTGAGAAAGAAGAAGCCAAATTGGTACTCTTGAAATCTTTCTTACCAAAGCAATTATCGGAACAAGAGATTGCTGAAAAATTAGTAGCAGCTGGTGTTGAAAAGGGAATGAATATGGGAGAAGCGATGAAAATTGCTAAGCCATTACTTTCAGGTCAAGCTGAAGGTGCTGTTATTTCAAAAGTTGTGAAAAGTATTATTGCTTAATCTTCTACCATCTAGGTAGAAGATTTTTTTGTATTTCTTAAAAAACCGCTACGCCTAAGTCAGGCATAGCGGAAATGTTTAATTATAATTTAAATTTTTGAATGATATTGCGAAGTTCTTGTGCCATCTCTGCTAAGTTATTAGAGGAAGCAGTGATTTCTTCGATACTCGCAGATTGCTCCTCAGAGGCGGCAGCTACATTTTGAATATTGCCAGAGGATTGCACAGCTACTACCCCCACTTGTTCAACAGAAACAGCTATACTGCTAACTCCTTCGTTGATATTGGACATAATGTTATTCACATGATCCATTTCTTTCGTAAGGGCTGTAATTTGGGCATAGATATCAGCAAATGCTTCACCAGAGGCATTGAATGTTGTTGAGCTTTCAGCAAGATTGTTACTGCTAATCGCCATTGATTTTACGGCTTGTGCAGATTCCTCTTTAATCGTTTCAATACGTGTACGAATACTATTTGTTGCATCTAGAGATTGATCTGCTAGTTTACGAACTTCCTCAGCAACAACCGCAAAGCCCTTCCCATGTTCACCTGCACGAGCTGCCTCAATCGAAGCATTTAAAGCAAGTAAATTGGTTTGATCAGTAATCTGTGTAATTAATGTCACAATATCCCCAATTTCATTTGTGTACGTGCTTAACCGCTCCACAACAGTTGCGGATTCATGAATGGCTTGAGATGTAGCGGCCATTTTTTCAGTTGCATCATTAATCGTTGTATTACCTTTTTCAGAGATGGCTGACGCATGGAATGCCTTTTCAGTAACATCCGTAACGCTTGTTACAACCTCAGACATTTTGCCTGAGATAGATGTAATATGACTCTCGACTTCTTCAATCGCGTAGGTTTGCTTTTCTGAACCGGCTGCAACCTCTTGCATAGAAGAAGTAATTTGCTGTATGGAGGCACTTGTCTGTTCAGAGCTTGCTGTTAATTCTTCAGACATTGCAGCCACTTGCTCAGCATTTTGGGCAATTTGCTGAATCAATAAACGTAGATCTTCCGTCATATTTTCAATGCCTGATGAAAGTTGAGCAATCTCATTGGAACCCTTTATTTGGAGCGGTTCAACAGCTAATTCTCCCTGTGCAACTTGTCCGACATATTGAGTCATTTTTTTGATTGGTTTCGTAATACCCACACTAATAAAGTAAGCAACGATAACGCCAAAAATCACAAAAATAACCGTCATGATAATACAAATCCAAAGTGTTTCTGTTTGGAGTTTAGAGATGAATGATGCGTCCATATCTAAACCAAAAATAATATCTGTATCTTTAAATGGGATGAAAATGGATTTATGGATACCATACTCATCTTTATAGATATCACTAGTTTGAATAGTTCCTGTGTTAACAGCTTCACGCATTTCTACACTAAATTCATAATCTTGTTGATGATTATCGGTATTACTTAAAGCAACAATATGCTCTTTTCCATTTGCATTAGAAAGCACATAGGCATTTTCAATATCGTATTTTTTTACGGTTGCATTCAATTGATCTAATACTTTTTGATATTTATCAGGACTGCCATTATCTGCTGCTTTTACATCATTTTTTTCAATATCTTCAAAGATAGTATTCGATGTTATTTCTAATGTTGATTCGAATTGTTTAATAACAAAATTGTCGATAATGCGATAAGAAACAGCGAACAACACAATACTAAATAGCAATGAAATAATCGCAATGGGAATAGTAAAGCTAGCAATATATTTATAGAGCAAAGAACTCTTAAATTTATTGACGATACGCAATTTGAGACGCCTCCAATACTTGAAGCTTTTGCTGTAAGAATTGAATCATATTTGGGATATGCTCAGTCTCCGTATAAGGTGAAATGGAGAAGAATTTTGCCGCAGCAACTGGTACATGGTGTGTTGTATCATTTGTACTTACAGTGCAAACTCGAGTTGTATCACCAAAGAATACTTCGTCTCGACCTTCTCCGATAATCTCAAATAAAGAAGCATTGATAGCATTAATACGTTCAATTTGATCTTGTGTATAGTGACCAGCTTGTTCTGCTTGCCAGTTCAAGCCATCTGGGTATAAACGAAAGGCTGTTACTGGCCCAATATTCGTTTCATTTACAACCTGTAGGCTCGGTATTTTCTCAGCTAATTGTGCACGGAATGCTAAATTCACGCGTACATAATTGGCTAATATTTGTTGATAACCTTCCTTACCGAATGCCTGCAAAGCAGCCAAAATAGCAATAGAGCTACCCATACGAGAACATTCTAACGTGTAACCTGTATGATAAGAGCCGTAGCCACGATTGCCGACATAAGGTGTATCAAAGTCTTCAATGTCTAATAATTGTAAGCTTTTTCCGTCTTTAATTAAGAAAAGGCTTGTTAAATAAGGTGTTTGTCCAAGCTTTTGGAAGTCAAAGCAAAGGCTATCTGCAATTGCTAGATGCTGCATACGTTCATGGATTTTTGACAAACCTAGTAAAACATCCTCTTCAAATTGTAGCGGGTTTTTCTTGAAATCATAGTCATTGAAAAAGGCATAAAAACCACCTAAAGCTGAGTCAGCATGAATATGTACTGGCTGTAAGTTGTACTTTTGCTCAAGGCTAGTTGTGACTTCTTTTACTGCCTTTACATCGTCAATGCCAAATTGATCTGTTGCACCTGTTGTTGCTACTACATAGACAGGAATGCCGCCGTTTTCGATCACTTCTGTCATACGTACACGTAAATCTTTCACATCCATTGCGTGATCTTTGCCTGCTTTTACACGTACTAAATGTTTACTGCCGATACCTACTGCTTCAATAGATTTTAAAAGGCTGTAATGCGCGTTTTCTGAAGCAAAGCAATATAAATTATTTGGAACACCATCTTCTTTGGCATGTGGGAAGTGCTTCGCAATAGCAAGGCGTAAACCACTGAAAACAGCCCCTTGTCCACCCCATGTTGTATAACCAAAGCTTTTCGTGTAATCATAGCCTACTAATTTAGACATCATTGATACTACTTTTACCTCACATTCAGCAGCAGCAGGACCATAAACATCCCATAAGTTATTGCCATTCAGGAGGGCATTTGTAAACTGGCCTAATACGCCAGGAATGCTGGCCATTGGCAAAACATTCGTCACAAAATTACGTGTATGATAGGGATGCCCTTGCATTAATTGTGTCAACTCTTCTACCACTTGATCGAGCCCAACACCAGTTGTTGGTACTTGATGCTCCTGCATAAGCTCTTGATAAAAATTAGCAGAACGCTCTTTCATTGGACCTAATGTAGTCTTATTTGGATCCTTTAACTCATCTAATGAGGAAACAATTTTCTCTAATAGGGATAAAAAATTCTCTCTTTGTTGAATATTTCCATCTTCACTCTGGAATAATTGTTGGATATTTTGCATCATCATCATCCTTTTTAGTTCATATTTCCTCTATTTTCAATCAAATGAAAATAGGTCCTTATACTAAAAGTATAATAGCATATTTTAGCAGAGATGGTGATTATATTTTACTGAAAAAATATTTATTAACATTTCTGAAAAATCCAACACCAAATAACAATGTTGTTTAACTTTATATTAAAGGAATAAAGACTGTGTAAATTTTGTGAAGGGGGATAACTAGAATAGCAGAAAAAAATACAATAATATTATTATTATATTAAGAGCGCAGGGGAGGTGTTTTGTTACTGATCCTTAGTAAGGAATCTGTCCTATATTATGCACAGATTCCTGGTTTTTTTTATTGATTATTTTTGAATGTTAAAAGTTCATCTATCGTTACAAATGTATATCCTTCTTTCGTAACAGCCTGTAAAATCCCTTCTATTGCCTGTAATTCATTGTCAGTAGAATCATACATAGGGTGCATTAAAATAATGGAACCTGGTTGAATGTTTTCCTGTACATATTTCACTTTTTCATCTGCCTCTGTGAAATATGTATCAGGCTCTAAGTTCCATGTAATTGTCTCTCGCTGGTGTTTATTTAAGTAATAGGGAAATCCAATTAATTTTTTGCCGTATGGGGGTCTTACTACGACTGATTTCGTATAGCCAATATTGGCAATTAAGGCATCGGTTTTTTCTATTTCATTACTTATAAAGGCAGTGCTTTTCAATACCATACGCTTGTGTGAATACGTATGATTACCAATTTGATGACCTGCCTCAGCAATCTTTTTCGCCTCTCCGGGTTGTTCCTCGATATCCTTTCCGATTAGAAAAAAAGTTGCCTTTACTTGATAGTCGTCTAGTAACGACAATATAGCATCCGTATTTTTAGTCGGCCCATCATCAAAAGTTAACGCAACAACTTTGTCGTTTGTCTCAACATGAGCGGTTATGTTTCCAAATAATTGATAATTGCGCGCATTCATTAATTTATAGGCTGTAAATGCTAAAGCAAAGATCAATACTATTACCATTCCGCTGTAAGCTAGCTTACGCTTCATTGAAAAACCCCTTCCAAATTTGAATTTGTATCTGAAAAAAGTGATTATTTTAAATGTATGTTATCTTCAATTCATTTTCAATGTCACTTGACTCTTGAACGCCATTTACTGTTTGAATAACAAAAAAATACCCATACTACATGGGAGGTGAGGATATGTATAGATTATTATCACATAACGATTTAGATGGAGTAGGTTGTGGGATTCTGGCGAAGCTTGCGTTTAACGATCAGGTAAAAATACGATATAACTCTGTTACTGCACTTGACCGGGAGATTGAATTCTTTTTGGAAAATGAACAGTCAAAAACCTTTTTATTTATTACAGATCTTTCTCCGAATGAAAGAAACGAAAAAAGTATCGATGATTACTATCAGGCAACTGGGAATGTGCAGTTGTTAGACCATCATCAAACAGCCCTCCACCTCAATCAATACGATTGGGGTAATGTTCTCATTGAAGATGAGCAAGGCTTTTTAACGTCTGCGACATCATTATTTTACCAATATCTTGTGACGCATGGATTATTAGAAAAAACAGATGCCATCACAGAGTTTGTCGAGTTAGTGAGACAGTATGATACGTGGGAATGGGAAAAGAACGGAAATTATCAGGCTCAGCGATTGAATGCACTCTTTTTTTTAGTATCTATAGAAGAATTTGAAGAGAAAATGCTTGATCGTTTAAAAAGTCAGTCACATTTCGACTTTGATGAATTCGAAAAGAAAATTTTAAGTATGGAAGAAGAGAAAATCGAGCGTTACATTCGCCGGAAAAAACGTGAGCTTATTCAAACAAATTTGGGTGACTTCTATGCTGGAGTTGTCTATGCGGAATCTTATCACTCTGAGCTTGGCAATGAATTAGGAAAAGAAAACGTACATCTTGATTATATTGCAATGATTAACATGGGAAGCAAAAAAGTTTCTTTTCGTACAATTCATGATCATATCAATGTGGCATCCATTGCGGCCTTGTTTGGTGGAGGAGGACATCAAAAGGCAGCTGGGTGTTCTTTAACGACCGAAGTCTACAAGCAATTTGTGTTAGAAACATTCCATTTAGAGCCAATTCCTGAGGATGCGAAAAGAAATCGATATAACCTTAAGGGCTCTTCCTTTGGAACCTTCTATAAAAACCACCGTGATGAATTATTTCTTCTCTATTCGAATAATGAAATGGATTGGATCATTGAAATAAATAAAATCCCTTTAGAGCAAACCTTTATGAGCTTTAAAGATGCGGAATGGTATTTAAAACGACAGTACCAGACTTGGTTAGTAAGAGATGATTTATTTGTGGACTATTTAATGCAAGAAGTAAATAGGGTTGGTCTAAAATAAAGGAATTGAATGATTCCTTTTATACATATTTTAATTTGTCCAACCTTGCTTTCCATTCAGGTTATATAATGCCTCATTACTAACTACAATGAATCATAACTATTTATAAAAAATGAGGTGTACTTGTTGTCCGATGATATCTTTAGAGTTGTAGATTTAAATAAGGAAAATCGAGGACGCAAAAAGTGGGGGATTGTTGTATTGTTGTTAGTCTTGGTTCTTAGTGGATCCTCTCTTCTATATTTGTGGCGGGATAGGGAGGTGGATTTTGAAGCTTACAAAACAGAGGTAGGGGAAACAGCTAACAACAGCTTAGGGCGTTTAACGTTAAATGAAGTGATTATTGATGACAATCAGATTTTACTGAATGCAACCTTCGAACCAATCAAAGAGTTTATCCCAGATCATCAAGTGTTTTTCTTTCCGCAAATACTAGTCAATGGCAAAGATTATATGGTTCGCAACGGAGGTCAGTCCATTGCACGATCCACAAATATTTATACCATTTACAATAGCATTAAAATGGATGATTTTCCGCCAGACGAAAATTTAGAATTGGATATTCGCTATAAGGATTGGAATGTTAAAACACGAATTGAAAAGCCGTGGGCATTTCAAGTAAAGGCATCCCAAGAGCAATTGCAAGAAGATCGACACATCTTTTCGATTGAAAAAAAAGTCAAACATGTAGATCAGCAAGAATTAATGATTGACCGAGTTGTTTCCACCCCTATCTCAACTACGATTTATTTTCATGCGAAAAAAGCTATAGTTCATGATGCTTTACGCTTTAAAATCCAGTCTAAAGCAGGACAATCATGGAGCTTTGAAACACCCTATCCATTAAATAAAGAACGGACAAAGTGGGGAAGTCGCGTGGATGGACTGTATTTATCAGAGAAAAATTATACGTTAGTCCCTGTCGATATGGATGGAAGTAAACTTGATTCCGCCATTAAGATAAAGAAAGATTAGGGGTGGATTAAAATTTACAAACTCTTAATCTGAAAGAATCTCCTTTCCATGTAAGATGAAGTAAAAGATATGGAAAGTAGTTGAGAGTTTGCGAACGCTATGGGAGATTTTTTTCGTTTCTTTAAAATTAGGCTGTACCTCGTTCGGGGGACCAACAGCTCATTTAGGTTATTTTCAACAAGAATATGTGCAAAAGCGCCAATGGCTATCTGCACAAGATTATAGCCAACTTGTTATACTTAGCCAATTTTTACCTGGCCCTGCATCCAGTCAGGTGGGAATGGGAATTGGTTTACTAAGGGGCGGGTTATTAGGTAGTGTACTATCCTTCCTTGGTTTTACATTACCTTCCGTTTTGTTATTGATGGTATTTGCCTATCTTTCCATGTTTACAGAGTTAAAGATGGATTGGATCCATGGGTTGAAGTTAGTGGCTGTGGCGATTGTGGCGCATGCAATTTTTGATATGAGTAAAAAATTACTGACTACAATATTACACTGGTTGATCGCTATATTGGCGCTCATCATTGTGCTAGCATGGACCCATCCGTTTGCACAAATTGCTGCGATTATGATAGCTGCTTGTATCGGCTTCCAACAGATAAAAAAAAGTAATGAGGGCAATGCAACCTTATCTATCCATGTACCCATCTCTAAATCCACTGGCATTGTTTTATTAAGTATTTTCTTGATATTGCTATTTGGCTTACCAATGATAAGTGCTTTATGGAATCATGAATGGGTAACGATGATTGAGAAGTTTTATCTAGCAGGGGCATTGGTATTTGGTGGAGGTCATGTAGTTTTACCATTATTAGAGGCACAGTTTGTTCAAAGTGGTCAAATGAGTACATCAGACTTCTTAGCAGGCTATGGTATGACACAGGCTGTTCCAGGGCCATTATTTACATTCGCAGCCTATATCGGAATGGCCATTGCTGGCGTACCAGGAGCGATTATAGCTACTTTAGCGATTTTTTTACCAGCATTTTTGTTAGTGATCGGGGCACTTCCATTTTGGTTCAGCCTCAGCCGTATTGCTCGTCTAAAGGGGGCAATGGCAGGAGCCAATGCGGCAGTCGTTGGTATTTTAGTTGCCGCCTTTATCCACCCAATTGTGACACAAACGATTCAAAACGGATTAGATATTATCTTAGTCGCTGTCTTTTTATGGTGTTTAATTCGTTGGAAGATACCGCCTTATTTACTGGTGCTTTTAGGTATTGTAGTAGGAGTCGTTTGTTATTCATGAATTACATTATTTCAAGTGCTCGATTTTTCCTTCACTAATTGGAAAAATCGGGCTTTTTCTTGCTCATCTTTCTCTCGCATACTTGTTTTGGTTTGTAGAAAAATAAATGGGGAAAAAATATGTGTAAACCCACTAGATGGTTTCATAGCGTTCCTTCTATTGATTCGTTATAATGTAGAAATGGAAAAGACTTAACGAGAAAGAAGGGATGGCTATGGCACGAGGTGTTTACATTCATATTCCTTTCTGTCATCAAATCTGCAATTATTGTGATTTCAATAAATTTTACTTTAAAAACCAGCCAGTGGATGAATATATAGAAGCTCTCGGAAAAGAGATGGCTCTTGCAACGAAAAAATATCCCGAAAGTTTTCGTCAAATCGAAACCATTTTCCTAGGTGGAGGCACACCAACAGCATTATCGCCTCAGCAATTGGACAAACTTCTAACATTAATTCGTACGTATATTCCAATGAATAGTGTGACAGAATTTACATCAGAGGCCAATCCGGATGAATTGTCTGCGGAAAAATTGCAAGTCTTGTTTGATGGCGGTGTCAATCGTCTAAGCATGGGCGTGCAATCCTTCGATCAAGGACTGTTACAAAAAATCGGCCGTACACATAGTAACGAGCATGTGTATGAAACAACTGCTTTGGCTAAAAAAATTGGCTTCCAAAATATAAGCATTGATTTAATGTATGGATTGCCAGGTCAAACGATGGCCCAATGGAAGGATTCGTTAGAAAAAGCGTTTGCGCTTAATTTGTCTCATTTCTCTGCTTACTCGCTTATTGTGGAGCCAAAAACGATTTTTTATAATCAGTACGCAAAAGGAAAGCTCCATTTACCGACCGAGGATTTAGAAGCGGATATGTACGATGTATTAATGCAGCAAATGGAATTACATGGTCTTCAACAATACGAAATTAGTAATTTTGCGAAACCTGGTTATCATTCAGAACATAACAAGATTTACTGGGATAATGATGAATATGCAGGCTTCGGTGCTGGTGCCCATGGTTATCTAGCAGGTGTACGCTATTCCAATCATGGACCATTAAAAAAATATATGGAGACTGTCTTAGCAGGGGAGCTTCCAATTGTGCATGAACATGAAGTATTGCAGGCAGAAAAAAGAGAAGAGCAAATGTTTTTAGGACTGCGTAAAACTGAGGGAGTTAAGCACAAAATATATGAAGAAAAGTTGAATGCACCAATAGCGGCTCATTATAATTCTGTCCTGAAAGAGCTAGTATCAAAAGGACTTTTAGAACATGATGATGTTGGTGTTCGCCTGACAAGAAAAGGGCGTTTTGTGGGCAATGAGGTGTTTCAACAATTTTTGCTAGAAGAATGAGCGATATCGTTGACATAAATTGTGGGATTTGATAATTTAATAATAGTATTAGCACTCCTCTTGGTTGAGTGCTAACAGAGGTGATAATCAAGCTAACAAATCGGCAGTTACAGATTTTGCAAGTAATTATAGACGACTTTATTTTATCTGCACAGCCGGTAGGTTCTCGCCAAATCTCCAAAAAACAAGGGATTACATTTAGTCCAGCCACAATTCGAAATGAAATGGCGGATTTAGAGGAATTAGGCTTTTTAGAAAAAACGCACACTTCCTCTGGTCGAGTGCCTTCGGAAAAGGGTTACAGATTTTATGTAGATCATTTGTTGAGTCCACAGGGTATTAATTCGAAGGACATCCAACAAATCCAATCAATTTTCAATGATCGTCTTGTAGAAGTAGAGCATATTATCCGAAAGTCAGCCAATATATTATCAGAGCTGACATCGTATACTTCCATACTATTAGGACCTGATGTTCAAAGACATCGTGTCAAAAGATTTTCGATTGTGCCTCTATCTAGTGATACAGCAGTAGCAATTATCGTGACGAATAATGGGCATGTTGAAAATCGCTTATTTAACTTACCACCTGATTTTACCGCTTCGGATTTAGAAAAAATGGTCAATATCTTGAATGATCGCTTAATAGGTGTGTCATTAGAAGAGCTCCATAAAAGCCTTGAAGCTGAAGTGTTGGCAGTATTACAGCAACATGTTCGATCAGCGGATGATTTTATTCACGCGCTCATAACAGCAACAATGCATAATCCAGAAAGTAAGATTTTTTATGGTGGTAAAACGAATATGTTTAACCAACCTGAATTTCATGATTTAAATAAAGTCCGCATGATATTGGACTTAATGGAGACGACCAGCCAAGTGCAGTCATTATTCCATCCAAATGAATCGGGTATTCATATTCGAATAGGTTCAGAAAATAAACAGCTAGAAATGGAAAATTGCAGTGTCATTACTACTACTTATTCTATTGGTGATGATCAACAGGGAGCCATTGCTATTATTGGCCCAACACGTATGGATTACAAACGTGTGGTGGCTTTATTAGACGTAATGCGCTTGGATTTAACACAGGCCTTTACGAGGAATCGTAGTGAGTGATAATGAGGAGGATTCAAGTGACGGAAACAACTGAAAACAAAGATCTAGTACAAGAAGATGTCCAAGCTGAAAAGACAGCAGAGGAAGTAGCACAAACTGAGGTTCAAGAAGAAGTTGAATTATCAATTGAAGAACAATATGAGGCGAAGCTTGCTGAATTACAAGCTAAGCTAGATGACGAGGAAAATCGACACTTACGCTTACGCGCAGATTTCGATAATTTGCGTCGTCGTCAACAACTGGATCGTGAGGCTGCTGAAAAGTACCGAGCGCAAAGCTTATTATCTGATTTATTACCAGTCCTTGATAATTTTGAGCGTGCTTTACAAGTGGAGACAACTTCGGAAGAGACTGCATCTATTATTAAAGGAATTGAAATGGTGTATCGCTCGTTACTAGAAGCAACAGAAAAAGAAGGCTTGCAAGTAATTAAAGCAGAAGGTGAGCAATTTGATCCAAATATCCACCAAGCTGTCATGCAGGAACAGGATAGTGAAAAAGAGACGGGTGTAGTTGTACGCGAGCTACAAAAAGGATATATCTTAAAAGATCGTGTTTTACGCCCAACAATGGTATCTGTGAACGAATAGTCATAGCACTATTTAATCAATTAAAATTAGTGAGAAAACGCATCCCTTGCGTTGAAATAATAGGAGGAAATTTTAATGAGCAAAATTATTGGTATTGACTTAGGAACAACAAACTCTTGCGTTTCTGTACTTGAAGGTGGCGAACCAAAAGTAATTCCGAATCCAGAAGGTAACCGTACTACACCATCTGTTGTTGCATTTAAAAATGGCGAACGTCAAGTTGGTGAAGTGGCAAAACGCCAGTCAGTAACAAACCCAAACACAATCATTTCTATTAAATCAAAAATGGGTACAGCTGAAAAAGTAACAGTGGAAGATAAAGAGTACACACCACAAGAAGTATCTGCTATGATTCTTCAATACTTAAAAGGTTATGCAGAAGACTATCTAGGTGAAAAAGTTACGAAAGCAGTTATTACAGTCCCTGCTTACTTTAACGATGCACAACGCCAAGCAACAAAAGATGCTGGTAAAATCGCTGGTCTTGAAGTAGAACGTATCATCAACGAACCAACAGCTGCTGCGCTAGCTTATGGCTTAGATAAAAAAGATCAAGATCAAAAAGTATTAGTATTTGACCTTGGTGGTGGTACGTTTGACGTATCGATCCTTGAGTTAGGTGACGGTGTCTTTGAAGTATTAGCAACAGCTGGTGATAACAAACTAGGTGGGGATGATTTCGACGACGCAATTATCGAATATCTAGTTGCTGAATTCAAAAAAGAAAACGGCATTGATTTATCAAAAGACAAAATGGCTATGCAACGTTTAAAAGATGCAGCAGAAAAAGCGAAAAAAGACTTATCTGGTGTAACTTCAACACAAATCTCTTTACCTTTCATTACAGCAGGTGAAGCAGGTCCATTACACTTAGAAATTTCTTTAACACGTACGAAATTCGATGAAATTACATTACCATTAGTAAATCGTACAGTTGGTCCAGTGCGTCAAGCATTATCTGATGCAGGACTTTCAACATCTGAAATTGACCAAGTTATTTTAGTTGGTGGTTCTACACGTATTCCTGCAGTACAAGAAGCAGTACGTAAAGAAACTAACAAAGAACCTCACCGTGGTGTAAACCCTGACGAAGTTGTTGCAATGGGTGCAGCGGTACAAGGTGGCGTTTTAACAGGTGATGTGAAAGACGTTGTATTACTTGACGTAACACCGCTTTCACTTGGTATCGAAACAATGGGTGGCGTGTTTACAAAGTTAATTGACCGTAACACAACAATCCCAACTTCTAAATCACAAGTATTCTCTACAGCAGCTGACAACCAACCAGCAGTAGATATTCACGTACTACAAGGTGAACGCTCAATGGCTGCAGACAACAAAACATTAGGTCGCTTCCAATTAGCGGATATCCCACCAGCTCCACGTGGTGTACCACAAATCGAAGTAACTTTCGATATTGATAAAAATGGTATTGTATCTGTAAAAGCGAAAGACCTTGGTACAAACAAAGAACAAACTATTGTTATCCAATCTGATTCAGGTTTATCAGAGGCAGAAATTGAACGCATGGTAAAAGACGCAGAGGCTAATGCTGATGCAGATGCTAAACGTAAAGAAGAAGCAGATCTTCGCAACGAAGCAGACCAATTAGTATTCCAAGTGGATAAAACAATTACTGACCTAGGTGAGCAAATTACAGAAGATGAGAAAAAATCTGTGGAAGACGCTCGTGATGAATTGAAAAAAGCGCTTGAAGCTGGCGAATTAGATGGTATTAAAGAAGCAAAAGAAAAATTAGAAGGTATTTTACAGCCTTTAGTTATGAAAGTTTATGAACAAGCGGCAGCAGCTGCTCAAGCTGCACAAGGCGGAGAAGCAGACGCTGGTGCTGGAAAAAAAGATGATGGTGTTGTAGACGCTGAATTCGAAGAAGTAAAAGACGATAAATAAGAATTAAAAGCACAGTAAAGTGAAAAAGCCAAAGACCGCTTGCGGCTTTGGCTTTTGTCATGATGTAAGGTTACCTTACTAGAAAAGGGACCATTTAAAGAATACTTGCATACGTTAACACTGCTAGGAAGTAAATATAAAGCAATTACACGAAAAATAAGGCAGTTTTATCGACTGCATGTTACAATAGATTTTATGCAAACAGAGCGGAGTGTGAATCATGGAGAAACGCGATTATTACGAGGTGCTTGGCCTAACAAAATCGGCAACGAAAGATGAAATCAAAAAAGCATACCGTAAACTATCAAAGCAATATCACCCTGACCTTAATAAAGAGGAGGGTGCAGATGAAAAATTCAAAGAAATCGCTGAAGCATATGAAGTATTAAGTGACGATCAGAAAAAAGCACGCTACGACCAATTTGGTCATGAAGATCCAAATGCTGGCTTTGGTGGCGGCGGCGGCTTTGGCGGCTTCGAGGATATTTTCAGTTCATTCTTTGGCGGTGGTGGTCGCCGTCAGGACCCAAATGCGCCACGCAAAGGTGATGACCTGCAATATCGCATGAACATCAAATTTGAGGAAGCTATTTTTGGGAAAGAAACAGAAATCGAAATTCCTAAAGATGAAACTTGTGAGACTTGTCATGGTTCAGGAGCAAAGTCTGGTACGCAGCCTGAAACATGTTCGACATGTAATGGCGCTGGACAAATCAATCAAGCGGTGGACACACCTTTTGGTCGCATGATGAACCGCCGTGCATGTACAACATGTCATGGTACAGGTAAGATTATTAAAGAAAAATGTTCGACTTGTCGTGGCGAAGGAAAAGTGCAAAAGCGCAAGAAAATTAAAGTATCAATTCCAGCTGGTGTTGATGATGGCCAACAAATCCGTGTATCAGGTCAAGGTGAACCAGGTATAAACGGTGGCCCAGCAGGGGATTTATATATTATGTTCCGTGTTCAAGGTCATAATGAATTTGAACGTGATGGGGATGATATTTACTTTGAATTAAAATTGACATTCCCACAAGCAGCACTTGGAGATGAAATTGAAGTGCCCACTGTTCACGGCAAAGTAAAACTACGAATTCCAGCCGGAACACAGTCAGGTGCTCAGTTCCGTTTAAAAGACAAAGGTGTGAAAAATGTTCATGGCTATGGTATGGGTAACCAGTATGTAACCGTGAAGGTCATGACACCAGAGAAATTAACTGAAAAACAAAAGCAATTATTACGAGAATTTGCAGAAATTAGTGGCGATATCCCTGAAGAGCAAGGTAGTTCACTATTCGATAAAATTAAGAAAAAATTCCAAGGTGAATAATTAGAGGAGCTGAAGAGCTACGTGAAGTGGTCAGAATTATCCATTCATACAAAAAATGATGCGGTAGAAGCAATTTC
>Ga0256785_1000171_pt1 | contig 21837 bp, 16 predicted proteins | sample MC6MC0936MT_FD_186041 | JGI IMG/M metagenome (GOLD analysis project Ga0256785, IMG submission 186041) | Metatranscriptome of enriched soil aggregate microbial communities from Iowa State University, Ames, United States - MC6-MC0936-MT... | ecosystem: Environmental > Terrestrial > Soil >... | reverse complement strand
CTTTTTTATAGACTTCCAGCTTATGGCTGGAAACGGTACATCAACCCTATATTAAAGAGACTGCTTTTATAGGTTTTCTGATCGGTACTGATATAATTGGTCAGTCCCTGACGGTACTGTCCCAGTACAGAAAGCGCTTTGCTGATACGGATGCCCAGCTGCCCTTTTACCCCGGAATCCCAGGGAGATACATTTTTCACCATGGACATCGCTTTAATGTCTTTCTGAGCAATATCACTGTTATAATACAGGTTAAGACCGGTATTGATGTTGCGGTACAGATCCACACCAACGGATAGAGAGACTTGTTTGGTCACTTTATACCCTACCATAGGGGCAATGCCTACACCCAGGATATTGTTTCCGTATATATTCTGCGTTTCCCCGATCGTATTGGCTGCTGCTGCATTCGACCCGTCTGAACTCACCATTTCTCCGTTTTTATAAGAGATCCCGTATCGGGCATGCTCACTGAAGCGCACATCAGTAGCAGCCATGCTTACAGATGCTTCGGTATAAAAGGCATCGGTCCATTCTTTACGCAGAACAACGCCCACATTATACTGTACATTACCAAGGTTAGGCTTACCGATGTTTGCCGCCAGTCCGATGCTCATCGATTTGTCCAGCTGCGGCTCATCAAAGTAGCTGGTCTGATTGGTAATCGGTTCGAAGCTGGAACGGTTACTTTTATTGTTAGCCAGTACTTTCGATGATCCTTCCGGTTGCAATGGCTTAGCCGGTGCAATACTGATCGGGTCTTTTATCTCTTCTGCCTGTACCTTAACGATTACCGGAACATCCTGCAGAATATCAACTTCAGGTTTTTCCCTGAAGGTATAGTCGAGCTCCTGTAAAGCATTTCCCGGCACTGCTGTCGATGCGGCCAAAGTATGCTGTGCTTCATTTTTTACCGGTGCTATGGCATCGGTAGCTTGCTCGCTTTGCGATGGTGCAGCAACGGTCGCAGGAATAGCTTCCTGTTCGGGAGCCTGTGCGATCATGGTTTCGGAAGCATTTCTGGTCGTAGCCGGCTGGTTGCTGAACTGCCAGACACTCCAGGTGCCTAAGCTCAGCACGGCAGCTGCAGCCGCTATTTTACCATAACGACGCCAGCCCCACCAAGGTATCAGCTTCGGAGCCGGGGCCACGTCTGTTCCGGACAGCGCGCGCGCCATCTTTTCCCAGCCGTCCGCAGGAGGTTTAAACTCCTGGTTTTCCCACATGGCCTTCCATTCCTGCTCTCTGATCTCGTCACTCATATCTGAAAATTATGTGCGTTTGTCAAAATACTTTTCAAGGTTTTCCGCGCCTGGAATAAGAGCCAGTGCGAATGGTTTTCGGTTATAGTCAGTACATCTGCGATTTCTTTATGACTGTACCCTTCGAATACATAAAGGTTGAATACAACTTTTTGCTTCTCCGGTAGTTTCTTTAGTATGTGTACAATATCGGCCGCAGATAGTTTACGGTGTATCTCATTTTCTATCGGGCTCTCGAGCAGATGACTGTCGGTATTGTAAATGGTGTTCTTGTCTACTTCATTTTTCAGGGCGTTGATCGCACGTAACTGATCGAGGCATACACGACTCATTACCCGTTTGATCCACCCTTCAAAAGAGCCTTCAAATTTATACTGTCCCAGGTTATTATATATCTTCAAAAAACCGTCATGCACCCACTGTTCCGCATCTTCGGAGGTAGGTGCATAACGGATACTCACCTTCATCAAGGTGCTGTAATAAGTGTAATAGAATTCCCTTTGCATTAAGGCCTCGCCTTTAATACATCCGGAAATCAGGTAATGTAGCTTTTCGTCTATATAATCCATCTACAGGTTTTTCCTGCATTAATTTTACGTTTAACTATCTTTTTTGCACTTACAGGCATTGCACTCCTGTTCTGTGGCGAAGCCTTTCTGAGAACAGCCGCTGTATGCTTTCAACTCACAGCTATTGGTCGCAGGGTTAAAGAACCAGCGCTGAAAATAAGCCTGGCAAGCTTCTCCGACAGGCACTTTATCGTTACAAGGGCCTTCTGTGGTTTTACATTTTTTTGAGCAGGAAGAAAATCCTACAATTGCTACTGCTAAAATACTGATGATTGCTTTCATGGTTTTTACTTTTTTTAGGGTTATATAATAAATAGGGATTTATTCAATACTATTTATGCCAGATCTGGGCAACGAATGTGGCATTGCTCCAGAAGTCTACACCATTAATGGTACTGCCACCGGCGAAACCACCCAGATAGCCCAGTGTACGGCAATCATCATTCAGCACTTCAGAAGTCATATCTGCAATGCAGGTGCCGTAATCCATCACATACACCAGTTCGCCCTGGAACATATATGAATTGATGGTGGCATCGGCACAGGTATTTTCATCTTCCTGGAAGACCAGTAACTTCCGCTCTACACATTCTTTCCCGAATGGAGGAGGACAGCCGGGCGGATTAATCTTATCGCAACTGAGCAATAGGGTGCTCAGCGTTAACATAGAAAATAGGGTTAGCGTTTTCATGACGGATCATTTAAAGGGTTATAACGGGCATTATTCTACCGAATATATTTCTATCAGTCCTTCTGAAGCGTGATACATTGCGCATACGGCGCCGGTATCCAATGTAGGACAGGAACCGATAGTCTTGTATTGGGCCTGAACGCTTGCTCCGTTATTATACCCATCCAGCATCTCATGGTTACACACGCGGTAATCCTTTTGCTGATCTCTCAGGTATACGCCGGTACAGTCTTTTACAACTGTAACATACTTCATCTTTACACACCGGATACAGGAACTCAGACCGGTTACACACAATACTGCTAAAGCCACTAAATACTTTTTCATGATAGACAGGGTTTACAGGGTAAAAAATACAATCCCTTTTACCGGGGACAGGGTTATATATATAGACGCAGGTCTTTTAACAAATCTTAGATAAATGAAAAAAAATATGCTGCTTCCGTTCAGAAACAGCATATTATGATGGCAACAATAGTATGTATTGCTAAAAAGTAAGGCTGAGGTTAAGTGCCACATTCCGGCCCGGACGATACAGCTTCAGAATGTCCAGGTGTTCGTAATACTGCTTATCCAGTATATTATATACTGCAGCATGCACATTCAGGGTATTCTTCCCTATCATAAAGTTGCGCCCGGCACCTACATTAAATATGGTGAAACCCATTGAAGCCCGCTCTCCGTACACTGCTGTACTGACACGATCCTGGCGGCTTTGGCTGATGCTTTCTGCATAAAATCCATATTTTGATGGCGTATACTCTATGCGGTTTATAGACTTAAACGGAGGAATGAGTGGCAAGGCATTACCGGCATTATCCTGTCCTATGCTGATGCTGTTGGTGGATTGTATATACCATTTATCCCATGGCCGGTACGTTACATATAATTCACCTCCATACAGTAAAGCATCCGGTATATTGATGTACTGCTTCACTCCGCTGGCACCGATCGTCATGGTGCTGTAGCCCTGCTTGCGCTGGCCGACTATATAGTTGCTGAAACGGTATACAAACAGCTGTGGCTGTATATGCAGCTTTTGGCTGTGGTAGGACATGCCCAGACTGGCATTTACAGAGGTTTCCTGTTTAAGGTCTTTATTACCAATGTAATCAAAATTGTCCATCCGGTTGAACAGGTAGAAGGCGTATAGCTCCTGTGCAGAGGCACTGCGCGCACCGCGGCTCAGTTGTCCAAACAGGGCCCAACCTCCGTTGAAATGTTTTTCTGCATTCAGCCCTGCATTCCAGATCAGGTTTTTACGATCCAGGGAGCCAGTAAAGAGGCTGGATAGGGTTTCTTTGCCCAACACGGTATAGATGGAGGATTGAACATAGTTGACCGTAAGCGATGGACTCAGGGTCCAGTTCCGGCCCAGGTATATTTTATCTTTAAGATCGATGCCATATACGGTGCGCTGCACATCCGGCAGGGTGAGCATAAACATCTCTGCTGCATTTTTGGGATACATCGTCATTTCGGCATGCAGCCTGTTGCTGTAGGCGGTAAACTGGCCTTCGAGGAAATGATTGGTATAATACCATTTCGCCCTGGAGTACAGCCCCATCGTCTGCGAGGTGCCGGGCATATCCATATGTATCGGTACCTGCCAGGCCGGACGTTTGGTATCGTCCATAGCATGGTCTATATAGTTATAATACACTTTGCTTTCCCAGCTCTTCAGCTTCCTGCCTGCTGGGGTATAGATATAACTGGCCGACCCGATCTTTGCTTTGGCAAAAGAGACATCCATAGTCAATGCGGGATAACCGATGTTATACCCTTCATCCTGCAGGTAATCTGCCCTCAGCTGCTGATTGGGCTTGAGCAGGTATACCGCACTCAGGCCCAGGTTCCATTTGTTATATTGTGAAAATGCAATCTCCTGCCCTTTTCCGGCGGTATAATTACCGGCCCTGCGCCAGACACCATTGGCACTGATGGCAAAACGGGAACGGGAGTATTGCAGTGCTGCAATGGTTTGTGTTGCGCTGGCATTAGTCTCATACCCTGCCCCGACAAGTCCGGACCATACTGTTTTGGCGCCGGTCCGTGCTTGCCTCAGGCGAAAATCAAGTCCGCCACCGACACTGGCATTATGCTGCTCACCATCCGGGCTGAATGCCAGCTGTATGCGCTCCATATTATTAGGCTCTACATAGGAACTGATGGGGTCCATGCGGTCGGTACAGGCTCCGAATAGTTGCATACCATCTATGGTCATATTGATCTGGGCGGCACTCAGGCCCCTTAAAGTCGGTTCCATAGCAAAGTTTCCCCTGCGGATCATGGTTACGCCCGGTATGCGTTCCAGCAATCGATCTGTGGACTGTTGCAGCTCGCGGCTGCGGGTATAATTCTTCTGGTGTCGTTGTCCTAAGATAGTATAATTGACGGTACTGAGTGTATAGCTGTGATGCACAGAATCAGTTTCTGATTGTGCATGAACCATAATGGGTACGGAGCACAGCAATAAGGCATATAAAGGTATACGCATATGTTTCTTATTGTGAACGACCGGCGGCATCACGGACACCGCCGGTTGCTCCGGTTAAAATAAAATATCTATAAACGCATCCTGTAACAGTACGGTTCCGCTGGCATCTGATACTTTCAGGTGCAGGCGCCAGTCGCCGGTCATGGTATAGTTTACTTTACCCTTATAATGTCCGTTTCCGCTGCTTACAGGGTTGATGTTATTCGGAGAACCATGTCCCATAGAAGGCATTTCAGGAGTCATTTCGATCGTCAGGTTATCCTGGGCAGAAAAATTCATCATATCGGTAATCTTATGAACGGTAAACGCTACATCATTCATCCCTACTTTCCAGGCTGCAGGACGCAACAGAGATACGATATATGTGGCATTATCGCTACCCATGCTTATGCTGATCACTTTTGTAGGAAAGGTACCTACGGTAAGGGGAATAGCCACTTTTTGTCCGTTTACGGTCACTTCCATTTTCCAGGCATCATCATCTGCTGTAGGCATAATGAATACTGCGGCACCTGAATATAATCCTGTAGCGGCATCATAACTTACCTGTTCGTACGGTGCGGAGTGCGACATACTGCTCATCTCCATCAGCGGATGAATGCTGACATTGGCGGTGCTGCTTACCGCACCGGTGGCATCCTGCACTTTTACATACAGTTTATTATAACCTGTAAACAATAATGGGGTATCTGCATACAGGGTTATCGTATGGTCTGTGGTATTGGCGGTGCCTAACTGGCTTTTGGCCGGTGTTTCAATGCCGGGTTTAGGGTCGTTTTTTTTAGATGTACAGGAAGTGTAGGTACATAAAGCGATGGCTACGCATACTAGCGCAAATATTTTTCTCATCTTGTTTTTTTTATTTAATATAATGATGAATACTGGTACAATGGTAATCGCCGGTATAACAATACAAGCGTACCCATGTACGATAACATAAAGAAGCCTTTTTGGCTTCCGCAATAAATCACTATACTAAATAATCGGGGGGATGAAATATGCGCTGCTGATCGGCCTGTAAAGTCGGAGTGACATGTGTCTGGTAAGCCGGTACGGAACGGAAGTATGTTACTAATGCGATCTCAAAATGAGCAGCATTGCAATAGTAAACGGATTCCTGTATGGTCTTTTTATTTTCCTTGCTGTTCTCCTCGTCTTTCTTCAGCTGTTTGGACAACTGACACTTACCGTTACAATGTAACTGCGGACGGGCCTTATTTTCACACAAGGTTTGTGCAATATAATTTTCGTTGAGTTTGAAGTCGATATAGATCACTACCTTACTGAACGCCTGCAAAAGCGTAGCCAGGAACAGTAAGCAGAGTATACCTTTCTTCATCGCGGCAAAGGTAGGTATTTACTGTTAATAAGAAACAAAGAAACTGTATTAAATGACCAGTGGCTGACCAACAGGCCAGCCACTGCATATATTTTAGAACGGATACCCGATCGCTAAGTTAAACACGATATTTTCCTGCCTCCAGGCTTTGGAACTGAAATCTATACGGTTGATCACCCATTTCTCTCCGGGGTCCATCCACGGTTTGCGCAGCGGCATACCAAAGTCCAGGCGAAGGACCAGGATGGAGAAGTCGAAACGTAAACCCAGACCACCACTTACGGCTATGTCTCTGACAAAATTTTTGGTAAATACACCACCCGGCATAGTCGGATCATCTCTCAGCAGCCATATATTACCGGCATCTGCAAATATTGCGCCCTTCAGCCAGGTAGAGTATAATGGTGTACGAAACTCGGTATTGGCCTCCATCTTAATATCACCCAACAGCTCCAGGAAATTAGTGGTGCTTTTGCTGGTATGGAAGGAGCCCGGCCCCAGGAATCGGGAACGGAACCCTCTTAAACTGCTGGCCCCACCGGCAAAAAACTGTTTAATATTCGGCATTTTGTAGGAGTTGCCATAGGCATAACCCGCGCCGAGGAAGAGCCTGTTGGCCCACATATTTTCCTTACCAAAGGTTTTGTACACCCTGAAGTCGGTCTGCACTTTTACATACTGTGCATAAGGATTTCCGAATATTTTCTCCGGCGTCTTGTCCAGGCTTGTTTTCTGTGCCAGTCCCAGGATATTGCCAGAAAGGTCTAACAGTCCGTCGAAGAAGAAGTTAACATCTTTACGACCGGCGATCTGTGAGTTATAGGTAAACTGGTAAGTTGATCCTATGATCACCCCGTTAAAGATAATGTTGTTAATATAGAAGTCTGAAGCATTCTTAAACGTATCGGTACGCACAAAGGTGATATTGACCGGGTACAGTTTATGTTCTTTATTAAGAGACTCTTTCCATTGATAGCCCAGACCGAAGTTAAATGTATTAAGGCGATAAGTGGTTTCGCTTAAGTAGTAGTTATAGCCCAGCTTAACATAACTACGGGGTACAAATGCACTGGTCGTAGACACCTTAAACAGGTTTCCGAACAACAGCCGCGGCACGGACAGGTTCGTTTCCAGCCCAGCCTGGAAGAGGTTAGGTCGTTTCTGAGCGCCTCCATACTGCATCTCAAAACCACCGCTGAGTTTAATCTCCAGCTGTTCTGCTCCTTTAAATATATTGCGGTGTTTCCATCCGACAGATAAACGGGAACCTACCCTGCTGTCATTCTGTGAGAATGCAGCGGTTTCGAAGCTCAGCGCTTTAGATGGTGCAGGAGTAAGATTATACAATGCTGTCAGCAAAGGCTGCCCTGTACTGTCATAGGTATCGGTCAACTCACTTTTAATAAATTTAAAAGCGTTCAAACTAACCAGGCGGTTCAGCGTAAGGTTTTGTTTCCTTTTACTGTACAGGTCGCCGGGTTTCTGCTGAATGGCGGTTTTGAAGAGTATAGGCCTGAAATTCTGACGGCGCTGGATCACGTTATAGTGCTCATAAGGAATCGTATCCATATTACGGCGGCGGTTGGCCGAAGCACTGTCTACGGTACTCTTTGCTACATAATTGGTATTGATATAGATGTCCTTGATTCGGTATTGCTGAAATGTTTTCGGAGGCATGAGGTCCGACTTCAGTTGCATGTATACATCAATAGAATCTGAATTGGTTCCGGTATCCACTTTAGCGATCAGGTAATCGGGAGAGAAATAATAGTACCCAGTATTTTTCAGGTAATCATCTATACGTTCCCGGTCAGCCATTACAGCATCGAGCAGGTACGGGTTTCCTTTTTTAAGTAACGATTTATCGGCCACATTACGGATCTCTGCTGCAAGAGCAGTGGTATCTCCGGAGAGATAATCAATATTCCGCATGAAATAACGCTTGCCGGCCTGTATTTCAAAGAAACCCTTAGTGGTCTTTTTCAGCGTATCATCTTCCCGGCGCGATACAATTACGGGATAAAAATATCCGTTGTTCTGCAGCTTATTCAACAGGATCTGCTCATTCCTTTTCAGGTTAAAGCTTTCTCCCAGTACCGGTGCTTCACCGATCTTATCGCGTATATATTTCCGTAATCCCTTTTCTGAACGGGGCTCTCCGGCCCAGTTGTACATGGTCAGTTTGAAGCGTATACCAAATATTCTTTTATTAGGCTTAGGACGAATTGCCTCGCCCAGCACCTCTTCCAGGTAGCCTTTATCTTTACTGGCGGTATCGGTAATCTTTACTTTACTACCCAGATAGAGGGTTTGCCCCTTAGCCAGGTATTTGGTATTGGAGCAGGATGACACCATAAGCATCAGCCCGCAAAGGGTTATCAAACCGGTTAATATGTGGATCGTTTTCTTCAAGGCGCTATATTTAGTCAATAGTAGAGGTGTTCGTAATACTCATTGTCGAGGCCTGTTTCTGCTCTGCTGCCTTACGTTCTGCTTCACGCTTGCGGCGCATATATTCACGGTAGCGTTGCTGTCCCATAAGTAGGGCACGGAAGCGGTTATACTCCAGGGAGAAGCGGAAGCTAAGACCGGTTTCTACAACATAACCATTGATAATATTCTGTAATTCACTCTTACGGTATCCCCTCAGTATATATTTACCATCTGCAGTAAGCAGGTAATCGGCCGAAAGGTTGCCCGGCAGATAACCCGGGTTAGTGGCTCCGGCAGTCTGGCCTTCCAGCGCAAAGTCATTACCAATCGTCAGTTTCAGGCGATCGTTGAACAATCGCTTAGATGCGGTAATATTGAAATCGGTACGGTTTACACGGGATCCGGTAGAGAAATCTTCAGAAGAGTTCACCCCGAAATCCAGTTCCACACCCTTGATCAGGTCACCGGCCATGCGGTTCATCTGCTCGCTCAGGAATCGGCTGGCACTCTGGCGTACTGCATTTTCAAATCCGAATCCTCCACCGGCAGAGCTAAACGGATCGTCTGCGACGAAACGGTTCAGCAACAGTAGCGATACCACTTGCTTGTTCATATCGGATGGATTGTTACGCAGGTCTCCCAGTTTACTTTCTACAAATGATTTTACGGTCTCATTTACCGTATTCAGCCCACCATCTTTTACCACGATATCGAAGCTGATGGTTGGTTTCATTACTTTACCACTCATTTTCAGCAATACCTGAAATGGCATGCGCTGGCGGTATAGGTTCATCTCAGATGCTTCCTGACCCTGGCGTTGTACCAGGTCGTATGGTGCGGCATTGGCATCATAGACTGCCGTGATGTTTACATCGGCATCCAGCGGATCACCGGCCAGCATGATCATACTACCCTTCTGGATACGGAATTTCTTTTTCAGCAGATTATAGTTCAGTTCATAATACCCGTCTTCCAGTTCATAAGTACCGGTCAGGGTCATGCTGCCATCAGAACCCAGGTTGGCATTCAGGAAGGAGGTTCCTTTTACATTAAGACGGTCTCCGGTTTCCGGATCTATGAGTACGGTGAACTGTGCATTTTTCTCAATATCTACATTCACATTCAGCGAAGAGCTCTGAGATAAAAGGTAAGCTGCTTTTTTCAGGTTCAGTTCTGCAGAATCGATATAACCACTGTCGCGACCGTCATAGAACATTACAATACCTTCATTGGCCACCAGCGAAGGATTGTCCAGCATGGCGTAGTTAAAGTCGGTACTGTCATGTATGGTGATGTTACCATCAATGGCTGGTGCAGTCATATTACCATGCAGCCCCAGGCTGGCACTCATGAATAATTTACCATAAATAGATTCATTATCCTTGGAGGTGGAATTCATAGCCTGCCAATTGTTGGCCTTAAAGGTCATATCCAGGCTATATTCTGTAAAGTTTTTCGTGTTCAGGCTTCCGGTAAGGGTAGCCAGTTTTCCGTACTGATCATAAATTTTAAAGCGATCGAAATACAGACCTTTACCGGCAGTGAAGCGAATGGTCTCGTCCGGCATGCTCATATAAGTATTGAACATAGCCAGTGTCGTTTTCAGACTATCGGTCTCCAGAGATCCGCCGATAGACGGACTGGCTACTGTTCCTTTAATATCCAGCTGCCCTTTAAGGATACCACTGCTTTTCTTCAGGTTGCCAAAAGTCAGGCCCTCAATTGTTTTCAGGCTAAAGGCATTAAAGTTGGCAACAAAGTCCAGTTCATTGCCATTAACCGGTTTCATATAATAATTACCTACAATACTCAGATCATTGCCATAACCTTTCAGTGTAGCATTGGCGGAGTAGCTATACGAATTTTCATTGCGCACATCAGCGGCCAGGTCGCCCAGGTTAGACCCCATTACATAAAGAGAATCTACCCGGATATTGGAAACAATTCTCGGGAAACTGTCGCGCATATCCAGGTCGCCGTTTAAGAACAAGCGTCCGTCGGCCAGGACGGTATCTTTACTGATCATTTTGGTCAGGTTCAATAAAGAGAAGTTACGGATGTCTATATGCAGCGGACTGTTATATGAGGTATCTCGGCTATTGGCGCTGATCAGCTGGTTGCCCTGGCTGAGTGCAAGATTATGGATATAGAGTCCTTTTTTTCCGCCCAGTACAATACTGTTGTTGGGATCTACCAGCCAGTCGTCATAGTTCAGCTTCAACCCGCGTTGCAGCTGCAGTACAATATCGCTTTCCGGGTTGATGGAGGTGATTACCCCCAGTCCGAACTGGTCTACCCCATCTATGTCGGTCAGGTTAATATAAGAAGCGATGCTGTCATTTCTCAGGTAGCCGGAAAGAGAGGAGTTGTAAAACTGTATACTGCCTTGTGTAAAACGGTTCAGACCGGCTACGTACATGAGGCTGCGATCCTGCTCAATAGCGGAGAAGGAGAAGGTATCCAGCGACATGGTTCCGTAACGGATTCTCGGTGCGGTAAGCCCCACATTCAGGGAACTCGGATTGACCACTGAATAGAAACGTATGGTATCGAAAGGACGCAATTCGGGTACCATCTGGCGGAACAGGCGGTGATAAGCCAGTGTACCGGTCAGGTTCATATCATAAGCCAGCGGGGCATTACTTACGGTATCAGAGATAGTATAGTACTGGTTTACATGCGCCAGCAGTGCATTGCCCGTCTGCAGCAATGGTATCTTACCCGTAAGTTTGGCATTAATAATATTTGCTACGTTGACATCTATATTTTGCATACTATCCTGCGGTGCAGAATTGATGTATATGCTGTCAAACATATATGTTTTGCCGTTCGAGGTCAGGAAAGGACTGCGTATACTCAGCAGACCATTAGGATAGTTAGGATTGGTAGAAGGTACATCGGCATATACATCGCCGGTGAACTTCAGTTCCGTATCCATAAACTTCAGGGCCTGTAAATCCAGCAGGTCAATGGCCATATCGGCCGTCACTGCAGGATATTCGTTCCGGAAGTTGAACATAGACTGCATGGTCAGGAAGGCATTCGGATCACGGGATTTCAGCTCCAGCTGCCCTTCTTTATTACGGATAAAGCCGAGTGCAGTGATATTGCTGTACCCATAGCCGTTGTAAAATGCCTGGATTACTTTCAGGTCTACGTCTGCAGACATGGTCTTCGGATCAAATCCTGAGCCTTTTACCGTACCACTGAGGGTAATGGTGCCCAGCTGCGGTTGCATGCGCAGGATCTTACCGATATTAAATGTTTGCGCATCCAGGTACAGATCATACTTTTCTTTGCCCTGCTGTGCCATAGAGAAATGCCCTTTCAACAAAGCATTACCATCAGAGGTACGGATGAGCAGGTTAGGGTTATATGCAGTAGTGGTACCATTGATGGTGCCCGAAAAGGCAAACCAGGCGGGGATATCCAGCTGCTGGCGTACAGATGCCGGTACAAACGAATGAATGTCCTGTTCGGTACTGTTCAGTTTTTTGATGTTGAGTACATAGCGCAGTTTATCAGCATCCGGCAGTCCGAAGATGCGGCCGCTCAGGTCTACCTGAGTTTGTTTCAGCCCTTGCGCGTATAACTGTATTATATTCAGGTTGCCCACTGTACCATTGGCCAGCAGGTTAAAATTCAGTTTCTGGTTGCGGTAGTCTTTCAGCTGTTGTCTCTGCGCCTCCGGCAGGAAAATAAAGAGGTCACTGAAGCTGAGTACGGACTTTATCAGATTCACATCCAGCTTCATCTGCGACAGTTCTTTACTCAGCGATCCCAGCGAACGATAGCTCACCGCAATTTTGTCCTGCAATAAGGTTTGTGGTGTCTTCAGGTATAATTCGTCCAGCACAGCACCGCGCTGATGGTATATGAATTTGGTGCGGAAGGTCTGTATGTTCAGACCACTGCGCTCATTCATAGACAGGTTCTTGATATTGCCCAGTATGGTATCGGCACTGTACATGAGATCGCTGCCGGTCATGTAGAAGTTCTGGATATTCATATGCGAATAATCCATGCCTGTTTTCAGACGCGGGGCATTATTGTCATCAAAGGCAAAGTTTACATCCTTGAACAGCAGATCGTTCAGCCAGATAACCCAGCTGCCCGTATCGGTACTGCTTACCGTGTCTTTCGGTACCACTTTGGCTTTAGCCTTTGTTTTAGGATCTATTTTATTAAATACCAGTCCCGAGTGTGTCTGATCGAGGTTCAGGTAATTGACCTTGATCTGTCGCTTCAGCAGGCTGAAGTACGGCATTGCTGCCGAAAGGGATTTGGTCTGTATATTAAAATCCATAGCCGACTCTGCATCTTTAAATGCAAAATCTGCCCGGTTCAATAATAATTTATCTACAACAATAGAAATCTCTGTGCCTGCACTGGTATCTTCCGGAGAGGGAGGCAGTGCCGAAGGCATGGCATAGAAATAGGAGTTGATGGTATCGCCACGGAAATCGTTTACTTCAAACCGCATGGTATTGATATCGATCTGTCTTGGCTTCAGCACCAGGCTATTGATCCTGATCCCGAACAGTGCACCACCTATGGTATCATGAAAACGGTAACGGGTATTGCGTATATCGATCAGCCCGGCATCGATATACACCGGCGATGCCTTTGCGGTATCCATCACCTCTTGCTGCGTAGCTTCTTTCTTGCCTACAAAAGAGTCTACAATAAACTGATAGTTGAAGTTGGTATCGTTAGCGGTACGGTACATGTTGATATTGGCACCGTCCAGCCCCAGTTTACTGACAGAGATCTTGCCCTCGATCAGCTTAAACATATTTACATTAATGTCCAGTTTATTGACCCAGACAATGGTATCCTGGCGCTTATCCAGTACCAGCACCTGCCCCAGGTTTACCGAACTGGGTATGCTAAAGTCGATCTTACCGATCGATACTTTGGTATCGAGTTTTTTCTGCAGGTAGTCCACAGCATACTTACGGATCTGCTCCTTACCCCAGGGTGTGTTGATCACGACCACGACCGCCACCACAAGTAGTATGACGGAGAGGATAATGTATAGTATGACTTTTAGTACTTTCTTCATTGTGTATACTCACAAAAATAAGGGCTTAATTGCGTAATCCAATGCCTTTGTGTACAATTTACATTTTTTTCACGGTCTGGAGATACCGGTCTGCAAGCCGCGTGCAGACTGCATATATACAAATAATCATATTAATCATAAATATGCATGCATAAAAGCACTACAGGTCCGGGGTAAATATGCCCCGAACCTGTAGTATTATTTAATCGCGAATCATTTGCTGTCTATTTATAAATACTGCAGATCAGCGCAAAGCACCTCACCCTTCTCCTGTCCGTCAAACTGAATGATCAGGTAATCCAGTTTAGGTTGCAGCTCACCATCCTGTATATAAGTCGTGGTGTCGAAATGTACCGGTAGTACGGCAAAGCGGTATTTATGATGATTGAGTCCAAAACTTTCAATCACTTTAAAACGCTCGGCCTTGTCTGCCTCCAGCTCAAAGATATCCTGTGGCTTCACTTTGTAGAAGGTATAATAATCCAGGGCCAGCAGTTCTGCCAGCACCTCATCCTGCGGATACAGTTCCTGTATATAATCACGGATCACCTCGTATACCTGCTTGAGGGTATGCTTATGGAAAGCATGTTTTTCGACAAAACGCTCACCCACTCCCATAAGGAAGTCAAAGATGCTGTAGCGCGCTGTAATATACTTCAGTGCATTGCAGGCACGCTTTTTATTCCAGTAGATCTCTAAAGCATTTTCCAGCAGGGTTACTTTATGCAGTTCTTCTTCGCTGAGGAAACGGCTGCGGATGATCTGGTACGGAGGTTCGGGATCGAACACATAATCGTACTGCTCGTACTTCTCACGCACTGGTGTGCCCTTCAGGAATTTAAGGAAGCCCAGTTGCAGTTCGGGCGGATATAGTTTGAAGGTTTCTTCAAAACTGTATTTCAGATCGGCCAAATACTCCAGTGGTAGGCCCACAATCAGATCCAGGTGCATCTCTATCTTGTTCTGCAGGGATTGTACCACACCCGAGGTCTTGGTAAAGTTCTGTTTGCGGCTTACCTCCAGGTTGCTCTGCTGGTTTACGGTCTGTATACCGATTTCGAAACGGAACAGGCCCGGCGGCACCTTCTCCTGTATAAAGGCAATGATGTCAGGATGCACAATATCGGCCGTGATCTCGAACTGGAATACATTGCCCGGACGATGATGATCCAGGATGAACTGGAACAGATCGAGGGTAAAATCTTTCTTGATATTAAAAGTGCGGTCGAGGAATTTGATGGTACGGCCACGCTGCATCAGGTACAGGAGGTTGTCCTTGATGGTCTGCATGGGCAGGTAGCGCACTTTATTATCCAGGCTGGCCAGGCAGAACTCGCATTTATACGGGCAGCCACGGCTGGTCTCGATATAGCAGACTTTATTATTCAGTTCCTCTGCGGTATCGTACTGGTAAGGATTACGGTCCTCCAGCAGCTTCACATCAAACTGTACCGATTGTTTATTATAATGTATATGTCCTTCTTCTTTGTAGATCAGGTTCGGTACCAGCGATACATGCGGGTACTGGCGTACAAAATGCTCAAACGGGATCTCCCCTTCTCCTGCGATGATATAATCTACTGCTTCTTCTGCAATCACCGGCTCCCATTCGTAACTCACTTCCGGTCCGCCCAGCAATACTTTCGTATTCGGGTTCAGGGCTTTGATCTCCCTTGCGACGGCCAATGTCTGGGTGATGTTCCAGATATAACAGCTGAAACATACTACATCATAATCGACACAGTATGCGGCAACCTCCTGCGGGTCGTTCTTAATGGTGAACTCATGCATTTTCAGATCGGCATTACCGTTATCCTTGTTCAGATCGTAGAGGATACGGATGGCCAGATTAAGATGTATATATTTCGCATTCAGCGTCGTGAGCAATACCTTGGACATGCGGCAAAGATACTAAGGGAAATGGGAATGGGGTGCGAAAAATGGGGGAAGTTAAAATTTAAAGTAGTCAATATACAGGAACATGTATCAGTCAGGTTATTTACTTTTGTTGCAAAATAAAGGGATGAATTAAATACCCTCAATTCAATTATAATGAAAAGAACAATAACCGAATTGACCATTAGATGTTGCGATAAACTACAGACAGATTTGAAAAAGTAACTAATATCTTATAAAATTGGAATACACCTTTGAAATACAACACAGAAGAAATTATTTCAAGCAACATTTTCCTCCGATAATGATAGTAGGGCCAGTAAGTGCTCTCGACATTCAGTACAATACTTGCCCGGTTTGTGGATACTACTGCCTGAACACAAGAGCATCATTTGATATTTGTTTTATGTGTTTCTGGGAAGACGACTGGCTGGAGGCATATGAACCAGAAAAGGTAAGTGGTCCCAATCGTATGAGTTTACATGAGGGCAGAATGGAATTCTATGAATTCAGAAACTGGTTTATGAAAGAACCCTTTTCACCTGAAAGCACTCCGTATCTTATTCAAAAGCTGTGGCAGGAAATGGATGAACAGATTGAAGGACAAAATGCTTCTGCCACTGACAGAATCAAAATCATTTTAGAAGAGATCTGTAGTCTATTACAGCATAAAGGATTATATAAATTTATGGACATGACATAATTTAGATGGGCAAAATAGAATTACGTATTAAATAGGATCATTCACAAATATGAAAAAAATCTTCCTCCTACTTTGTGTATTATACTTCAACCAAATGGCTCTGGCCCAAAACAACCAGCCTCCAGTAAGTGTATGCATCAATATTACTGATGTACATATTAATCAATCCAAAAAAGGAACTGCATCCTATGAACTACTGCGCGAGCACTACAGCTTAGATACATTGTCCAGCATTGAGCAAAAATCATATGGAGTAATGATACAGCTTACCAATACTTCTGATAAGCCTGTATATATTGCCTCTATGACGTGTGGCTGGCCCGAAATATTTATGCTTAATAATAAGGATTATCTGCACTTCGATTATGAAGGCTGCGATGGAAATGTGCCAGAAACCATAACTATAGCCCCACAACAGCATCACTACTTTTATGCAGTATTGATCGAACATCTATGGCATCTTCAAAGACCCAATGGCCAAAATGCAAGACCAATGTACACATTACCTCCAACCCGCATCGGATTAAAACTGTTGAATAATCCTCACGACAAAGGAAATAAGAATGATTTTACAATAATGCAGGATATAAGCACCTAGTCTGTAGTGTGGAGCAACACTCTGGAACTCTATCCAGAAAAACCATAAACACAACTTTCACATTATAAAATATACATTTCTTATAAATATCATTACTTTAGACTTGCACCAAAAACGATATACTATGAAATCTATCCTATTGGCTTTTGCAATATGTTGTGCAGCATTTACTACCCATGCACAAACAATTAGTCCGGGCACCTATACTGCCGATGGTTCCGACCGGGACAGCCTGATGATTACCGATAACAGTCTGTTCAGCCACCAGGGCGAAAACAACGGGGGTACCTATTACGGACAAGGCACCTACACGATTCAACAGGACTCACTCTACCTGACTTATGACAAAGATGTTCCGGGAAAAATAGTGCAGAAAGCCCGTACAAAAAGGGCTGCCAAACAAGCTAACGGACCCATTACCATTACTGTATACCGTGCGGCCTCTGCTGTAGAGCAACCTGCCGTATATGGCCAATACATCATGCTGGAGTTACTGGACAAGGACAAAAAAGTACTGCGCCTCACGGAACTCAAAGGTGACGGCCACTACACCATTACGGACTCTCTGCTGTATGCTACAGCTTTCCTGAGACTGGCAGGCGATCAGGATGAACTGGCGCCGGGTACGAATAATTATCTTTTTGAGCTCAGACAGCCGATCAATAAACCTACAGAGATCTTACTGTATACTTACCCTCGCCTATACAATCAGGTGATCAGCAACACCGTTATTAATAAAGGTAAAATAGCAATTATCTCAGACCGTCAGTTTGTGCTCTCTGATGGTAATAGCGAACAAACGTATACTAAAAAATAGTATATTGCAGTAAACTAAAGCTATGCATAAACTAATTCCTTTAACCGCGCTGCTACTGGGGCTTGGTACACAGAGCCTTCAGGCTCAGCAGAAATCACCACAACTAGGCTGGAAGCAGGAATATCGCGAAACAGATACATTACGTTCCATAATGTTACTGGAAGAACAGGATCACTGGATACAGCAACTATTTAAAACACTTCATGCACCCGCAGAGCACTCCACTCCGGGTAAGTATACCTGGCAGGAGATCAGTATACCAGGACTAGGAACTGCCCTCAGACTGGAACTGAAAGATGGTGTACTGGAACAGGATCGCAAGGCGGTATCGTCCTGCTGGAAATTATTTACCAGTGAGGCAGATAAAATTACCCGCATGCAATCACTTAACGAGGATCGCTGGCGTGTAACGGAGATCAAAATAACAGACAGTAAAGGCAAGAATGTACTAAACACTGCTACAAAAGAAGTGCTGGCAAAAAGGTATCTGCTTATGATATTGCAATCTTAATTTAGTGCAATTAGTTATCGCATAAAATAGTAAAAGGGAAGGTATAAAAATACCTTCCCTATGCAATTAAGCACCCTCTATATTCACATTAGATGATGTACTATGTATTATTTTGCAATCACCAGTTTTTGTGTCTGGTCAATCAGGTTACCATATGCATCAATCAAAGAAACCATATAAGTACCATTAGCCAGCGCAGGTAATACATAGTTATTTTCTCCTGCAACTACATCATATTGTTTGCTGATCACCATACGGCCAATTGCATCAACGGCCTTAACCTGTACGGTTTTTATACCATTAGTAGCCGTGAATTTTATATGCACAGGCTCATTTTCTCTGGCCGGATCAGGATATACGGTCCAGTTATTTTTGCCGCTACAATCTGTATGTACCGATTTTACATCGCTAAATTTGAACTGACCATCTACATCAATCATTTTCAGTCGATAATAAACCGTGCCGGTTGGCTGCTCTGCCACGTATGCATAAGAACTTCCATTCTGGCTGTTCTTGTTTTTAACGGTTGCAATCGTTTGAAATGTTCTGGCATCAGAGCTGCTTTCTACTGCGAAGTGATCAAAATTGCGCTCTTCGGTAGTGGTCCAGTTCAGTTTTGCCGCACATCCATCAGCCTCAGCCGTAAAAGCTGAAAGGGTTACCGGAAGCGGTGTAAATACGGTAAAGCTTGTAGTAGAGTTGTCATTACCAACGAGTTGGTTACCTTGAGCAACACTTGGTGCACCGGTAAGCGGATTTTTAAAGGTCGGCGCGGGATCAATTACGTAGCTGATATTGGCCGTTACGGTCTGGAAGATTGGCATTGCGATCAGACCTGTTGTATTTATCCATACATCATGGATATCGAAAACAGGTAAGGTAGCATTATTACGCAATTTAATCGTTCCGTTCGTACCTGGGGTCAGGGAATATACATACCATCTTGGATCGCTATTAACCAGATCCAGGCCTGTAATGCCAACATTACCCCCTACAGATAATGTAATTTCTAATGAATTGGCTACAATATCTGTAGTGATTCCGATATTACCGGTCGTTACCTGTATCTGACCATTACCGCCCACTGGTATCAGAGCACCATTGAGCGGGTATGCCAGAATGGATATCCATGGATCTGCGTCCTGCGCGCGGCCGGAGAAAGGCGTGAAGCTCAGTAAAAACAAAGCCGTAAGGGCTGTAAGAATGGTTTTTGAAAAATTCTGTCTCATTTTATTTAATTTATTTGGTTAAATCCTAATGATAAATAAAGGCGCCGCCCTATCCTTCTGCTCCGTTCTTCTCCCGGGCGGCACCTTAAAAATTTACACCGTTATGGGTTTGTTGCCGTAACTGATGTTTGTGAACTGTTATTTGCACTATTGCTATCTCCACCACTTGCAGCGACAATGATTGCATTGATCGGCTGACTGGTATTTGCAGCAATACCTGCTTTACGGGTTATATTGAATCCTAATGCTGAGTAACCATACGGACTAATCACTTTACCAGGTTTAAGCGTACACAATATGTAGCTTGAAGTTTCCGTGATGATCCAATCGTTATTAAATACTGTAGTACCTCCACTAACATTAGATGTTGTCGTTGTTGCGCCGTAAGTAATGGTAAAGGCGGAAAGTTTCGGAATACGGAAGGCAACCTGACCTAAACTATTCATGTTTGCTACTTCAACAATATTAACCACGAAGTCTCTGTTGTCTCCTGCTGCAGGGAAGCTTAAGGCATCGATCTGAACAACCGGTGTAAAATCCGGAGCAGTTCCTACCAGAATATGCAGGGTTGCTGTATCACGGGCCACAGGACTACCGTTATCGAAGATCGAATACGGATACTCTACGGCTCCTACAAATCCGGAAGATGGTACGAATGCATAAGAACCATCTGTATTGAGTGTCAGGGTACCTTTACCAGAGATCGCAATGGTTTGCGCTACTACGGTTTGGGCATTACCTTCTGCATCATGATCATTCGCCAGTACATTGCCGTTCAGTGTTTTCCCCTTGGTTGTTACGCCATAGTCATCCACTGCTGTAGTTGTGTTTGGCGTGCCCGGAGGATTTACTGTTACCACTACTATCGCTGTATCACACATAGATGGTGTACCATTATCACATACCTGGTACATGATCGTATCCTTACCTGAAAAGCCATTTGGCGGCGTGTAGGTGATTGATCCGTCAGGGTTGATCGTGGTCGTACCACCTACAGGGGTTGTACCCGCACCTGGGTTATTATCGATCACTGCTACATTACCCGGAGGGAGGATCGTACCCGGTGTACCCGGCTGATCATTACCCAGCACAGGAACCGTTACCGGTGTGTTCTGAGGGGTTTCGGTTACATCATTATTTGCTACTGGTGGATCATGCACCCCCATTGTAGTATCCAGCACGGTGATGTTCAACAGTTCGTTGGTACATACACTGTTATAGCATACCGGAACCAGGAAGTTGTACTCACCAGGTACGGAAGTAACAAAGCTATAAGTACCATTAGGGTTCATTACCGGCATAGCAGTGTTTGGATTGGTATAACCCGGTTGTGCTACAGGGGTACCGTAAGTACTTCCAACAGATACATCATCATTCGTTGATACATTACCTGTTACCGGAAGATTCACATAAGTAACATTCATATCCGGATCCGTTTTAGAAGTATTCAAACTGTTAACCAGGATATGCAGGGTTGCGGTATCACGGGCCACAGGACTACCATTATCGAAGATCGAATATGGGAAGTCTACAGGACCACTGAAACCAGGAACCGGTACAAAGGTATAAGCACCATTACTACCCAGTGTCAGCGTACCTTTACCAGGGATAGTAGTCGTTTGTGCTACTACACTTTGTGTATTACCTTCTGCATCATGATCATTCGTCAGGACATTACCGCCTACAGAAGTAGATGGATTAGTCGTTACATAGTCATCATTTGCGGTAGTTGTATTTGGTGTGCCCGGAGGGTCTACCGTTACAAATACCTGCGCGGTATCACACATAGATGGGGTACCGTTATCACAGATTTTATACGTAATCGTATCAGTACCTGTAAAGCCGGTTGGTGGCGTGTAAGAGATTGATCCGTCAGGATTAACCGTGGTTGTACCACCGGCAGGCGTTGTACCCGCACCAGGGTTATTATCGATCACTACCACATTACCCGGAGGAAGGATCGTACCCGGTGTACCAGGCTTATCATTACCCAGTACAGGAACCGTTACCGGTGTGTTCTGAGGGGTTTCCGTTACGTCATTATTTGCTACCGGTGGGTTCGGTTTGTTATTATCCAGTACAGTGATGTTCAACAGTTCGTTGATACATACACTGTTATAGCATACCGGAACCAGGAAGTTGTACTCACCAGGTACGGAAGTAACAAAGGTATACGTACCATTAGGGTTCATCACCGGCATAGCAGTACTTGGGTTAGTATAACCCG
>Ga0256785_1000151_pt1 | contig 23758 bp, 12 predicted proteins | sample MC6MC0936MT_FD_186041 | JGI IMG/M metagenome (GOLD analysis project Ga0256785, IMG submission 186041) | Metatranscriptome of enriched soil aggregate microbial communities from Iowa State University, Ames, United States - MC6-MC0936-MT... | ecosystem: Environmental > Terrestrial > Soil >... | reverse complement strand
GCACGAAGCCCGCCGCGCCGGTCATCTCCAGCGCCTCGAAAATCTCTTCGTCGGTGGCGCGCGGCATGCCGAGGGTGATGTTTTCGCGCAGGGTGCCGTAAAACAGCCGCGCGTTCTGGGTCATAAAGCCGACGTTGCGCCGGACGTCGGCGACGTCGAGATGCGGCAGGCTGAAGCCGTCGAGCCGCAGCTCGCCGGCCGCCAGATCCATCCCGCCCGCCATGGCCTGCAGCAGGGTCGATTTCCCGGCGCCGTTGCGCCCGAGGATCGCCACTTTTTCGCCGGGTTTGATCTCCAGACGGTTAATGCGCAGCGCCATGCGCGGATCCTCCGGGTGATAGCGGAACTGCGCCTGTTCAAAGAGATAGTGCCCGCGCAGCACGTCCTGGCGAATTGGCGTCTCCTCGCGCTGGTTCTCGGTGGGCAACTGCATGATGCTGTCCAGACCCTCTTTTGCCGCTTTGACCTGCTGCCAGCGGGCCAGTACGCCGCAGAGCGTCGCCATCGGGGCGATCATGCGGGAGGCCAGCATCGACGCGGCGACCACCGAACCGGTGGTCAGGGTGCCGTCAATCACCATCGGCGCGCCGACCACGATCACGGCGGCGTAAACCAGGCTCTGGATGGTCATTCCCCAGCTGATCAGGTTCTGCGTCAGCTCGCGGGTGCGCAGGCCGGATTCCGCGGTAATCTGGATATAGCTGTTCCACTGCTGCAAAAAGCGGTTTTCCGCCTGCATCAGCTTGATGTCCTCCAGCCCCTGAACGCTCTCCACCAGCACCGCGTTGCGCAGGGTTGATTCATGGGCTGACTGCTTCGCCAGCTCCGCCAGCTTTTTCTGCAGCAGCAGGCCGGGCAGAACCATGATCACCGCCGCGACCGGCGCGATCCACGCCAGCTGCGGAGCGATGATCGCCAGCACCACCACGAACAGTAAAAAGAAGGGCAGGTCGACAATTGTTGAGATGGTGGACGAGGTCACCATCTCGCGGATCTGCTCCAGCTCGCGCAGCTGGGAGATGAAGCTGCCGGTGGAGCGGGGAATAGCGCTGTTGCGCAGCCGCAGCGCGTGGCCGAATACGCGATCCGAAACGCGCATGTCCGAGCGCTTGCCTAGCAGATCCATAATGTGCCCGCGCGCCACGCGCAGCACGAAGCCAAACAGGGTAGCAATCAGCACGCCGATGGTCAGGACGTAAAGCGTCGGGTAGGACTGGGCGGGGATCACCCGGTCGTACACCTGCATGGAGAAGACGATCCCGGAGAGCGACAGCACGTTGATAAACAGCGCGGCGAGCATCACCCAGCTGTATGGGCGCAGGTCGCGCATCACCAGCCGGTAGAGCCAGTCCGGGCGGTATTTAGAGATGTAGGCGTCCACGCGGCTGTCCTTCAGCGCGGCGAGTGGACGCAGGGCAATGACGTGGCGGATGGCGGGCAGCATCGCCGTCATCGACAGGCGGTTGGTGTAGGTCTGGTCGTCAAAGAAGCTGACCTCGAGGGTATCGTCGCCGTCGAAATGTTCGATCACGCCGATCCTCCCGTCGTCCATCGCCACCACCACCGGCAGACGCCAGCTGTTGATCGCCTCCTGGCCGGCAGTAAGCAGCTGAAACGACAACCCCGCCTCGCGTGCCAGCTGGGTGAGGGCGGGTACCATCGGTTTGCCCTTCAGCCACGGCGCGCCCGCCAGCAGCGCGCCGGGAGAACAAGAGACGCGGTAGCGCGTGGCGACAAAGCCAAAGGCCTGCGCCCACTGGACCAGGGCCTCATCCGTCATGTTTTCACCTTGCGGGATATCACGCTGCTTCATGGCTGGATCTCCACGGTCTGGATGGTGCGGTTATCAAGGTCGAACGCGTGACGCAGTTGCCCGGTGTTATAAAGGCAGTTGAGCTGCAGCTGATGCAGTTGACCGAGAGTCTGCTGCTGGGTGAAGCGCGCCTGGTAGACCTCCTGCTCGGCGTTGAGCACGTCGAGCAGCGGGCGCGAGCCGAGATCGAGATACTGCTGCTGGTACAGCTCGCGGGTGCGGGCGCTGAGCGCCTCCTGGCGGCCCTGAATTTGCAGCGTACTTTGCAGGCTCATCACCTGGCTGCGGGCTTCCAGAAGTTTCTGGCGGACGTCAAGACGCGTGCGCTGAATGGTGGATTGCGCCGCTTCCACCGCGTGTCCGGCGGCGTTACGCCGGGCGGTGAGGCCGCCGCCCTGATAGAGCGGCATCTGCACTTTTACCCATGCGGAATACTGGGTGCGATCCCGCGTGTCGCTGCCCGCATAGCGATCGTTCATGTAGTGGCGCACCTCCGGCTCCAGCGAGACGGTTGGCGTCATCTGCGCGTCGGCGTAGTCGAGGTTAGCCTGGGCGACGTTGGCCTGCGCCCAGGCGGCGAGTACCGCGGGAACCAGACGGTCATCCGGCTCGGCGATGTCGCAGCTCCGGCCCAGCTTCTGCGGGAAATCATTGCTGATCGCGTTCAAGCTATTCCAGCCGAGAAAGCTCATCAGCGTGGCGCGGGCGCTGTCCAGGCTGGCCTGGTACTGCATCAGTTGGGCGCGCGCGCCTTCGATACGGGCATCGGTCTGCACCACGTCAGAGAGCGAGGTGGCCCCTTCGTCATTACGCTGGCGGGTCAGCGTGCCGATGGAGGAGAGGGCCTCAAGCTGCTCTTTGGCGGTATCGACCATCTGCTGCCACGTTTGCACCTGCACCATGGCGATGGCGGTATCGTGGGCGATGGTGTCAATGCTCACCAGCACGTTGGCCTGCTGCTGGGCCACGCCGGCGCTCTCGGCGCGCACCTGGCTTGCCACCTTGCCGAAGTCGTAGAGCATTTGCGAGAGAGAAAGCACCAGCGACGGCGTAAAGCCGTTCTGGTCGCCGTCGTGGGAGTAACCGTTGTCCACGCCGGCATTAATCTGCGGATAGTATTTTGATTTAGCGACGTCAACCTCTTCGCTCTGCTGGTACAGTTTTCCCACCGCTTCGCTGATGGCCGGGTGCCAGGTGACGGCGCGGTTGACGGCGTCGCCAAGCTGTAACGAGCCGGGAGCGGCTTTGCCGGCCACCGGGGCCACGCGGCCGTTGAGCGAGGGGAGTTCCTGCGTTTCGCGAAGCTGTCCGGTATTGATCGTTGCCGCCGGGTTCGCGCAGAGAGCGGGCACAGATATCAGGCAGCACGAGAGCCACCAGTAAGGCATCTTCATTCCCATGTCATGTCCCTAATAAAATAAGTACAGCTTTATTGTTATGCCCGGGCGCCGTGCGCCCGGGTCATCTGTTGCAGGTGCTATCAGGTAATGATGTGTTGCTGGTTTACAAGCTCGTCGTAGGTGGTTTGAACCCCATCAAGCGTAACGAGTGCAGTATTAGTGTAGGTGGCTCCTGCACCGTCACGGTCGATGGAGATCACGGTATTGCCATTACTATTAGTGACATGGAGATAATTTCCGAGCGTCGAGGCGCTACCGTTCCAGCCCACCAGCAGATCGCCGATGTCGATCTTGTCCCCCTGCGCCAGCGAGAAGCCGGTCCAGTGATCGCCCGTCGCGCTGCTGACGTTACCCCCCGTGGCGTTGCCTGCGGTGCTGTTCAGCACCTGGTAAATCAGCGTATCGCCGTAGGCCGTGCCGGTAATGGCGTCGTTATGCTCCGAGCTGATGAACTGCGGCGCCATATTGATGGTCAGCGTGGCGCTGTCCGTTTTCCCATTGGCATCGGTCAGGGTGTAGTTGAAGGTCTCCTTCGAGGTGATGGTTGAGAGCGACACCCCGGTATTGAGGGTGTAGGTGTAGTGGCCGTCCGCGCCAATCGCCAGCGTGCCGTAATGGCCGGTAACGTTCACCGTTGCGCTGCCGTTATACGGATCCAGCGTGGTGGTCACGCCGTTGTAGCCGGTAACGCTCAGACGGGTATCCACCGAGTGCAGCTGATCCATTGCCCCGGCGGAATCCGTGCCGTCGAAGATATTGCCGTTAACGAAGTGCCCGCTGGTGGCGTCGAACTGGCTGAGCGAGTAGGTGGTGCCGTTTACGCTTGGGGTAATGGTGATGTTACCCACGCTCAGCCCCGGTACGCTGCCGGTATAGCTCAGCGTATAGGTCCCGGCGTTGAGGTCCAGACCGGTCAGCGGAACGTCGATGCTGCCGCCGAGCAGCGAGCCGCCGCTGAAGGAGCCGGTACGGATCGCGCCGTTGGCATCGCTGATCGTCCAGTTCACCGTCAGCCCGCCCAGCGCCAGCAGCGAGGCAACGTTAAAGTGCAGCGACGCGTTATGCAGGGCGGTGTTCGGATCCACCACAAAGGTTCCGCTTCCGCTGCCCTGGGTTGATGAAAGCAGCGCGGTCGTCCAGCTGGCGCTGCCGACGGTGGTATCGGAGTAGGTTGACGTGTGGTGTACCGAGGTGACATTCATCACGGCACTGACATCGTTAACCGCATCCATCGCCCGCGCGGTTGGGGTGATGTTGAGCGTCGCCGTGTCTTTCGACCCGTCTGGCGCGGTAATGGTGTAGACAAACGTATCCGGGGTGCTGATATGGTCCGCGCCCACGCCGCTCTTCAGGGTATAGGTATACTGTCCGGACGAATCGATGGACAGCGTGCCGTATTCACCCTGAATGGTGGTAGTTCCATTGCTGTTGACCGTCACGCCGTTCACGTCCGAGACCACCGTACCCGCCGGAACAGGGTCATTTGTCAGCACGTCGCCCGTGGTTGTCTCGCTGATGCTCGCCACGCTGTAGACGTGATCCTGCAGAACGCTCAGCGTGTAGGCCGTCAGAGCGGTGATCCCCGCCGCGGTGTTCAGCAGGAACAGGTACTCCCCGGCAGGCAGGTTCAGCGTCAGCTGAGGCGAGGTGCCCCCCAGCAGCGGGGCGCGCAGCCAGCCCGACTCGACGCGAACCTGCTCGAAGGTCTGGGTCGCGTTGTTGAACTTATAGACGTACAGATCGAACACCGACGCCAGCGCCACGCCGCCAACGGAGGCCTGGATGGTCATGGTGCGCGTCGTACCTTCCTCCACGTTATAGATAATGGGGTTGGTCATGTCGTCCAGCAGGTTCAGCCCCAGCGTGTTGCCGAGATTAATGCCCACCAGAGTAAAGCCGCCCTGAGACGAGGTGCCGTTATTAATCTCGCTGACGGTGGTGTCAAAGGTCAGCGAGGCCGTGTCGTCAACGGCGACAATGCCGTTCGTTACGCTGCCCGCACCGAGCGACAGCACGAGGTTCGCCGACGCGCTCACGCCGTTATGGGTGATGGTGTAGGTGAAGCTCTCCGTGCGGCCAATCACCGCGGCGCTGGTGTCGGTGAGGTTGTAGGTGTAGCTGCCGTCGCGGTTAATGGTCAGCGTACCGTACTGCCCCTGTACGACCGTGCCGTCGGCGTTGACGCTGGTGGTTACCCCCAGCGCGTTGGTGACGGCGGAAACGGTGGTCCCGGCCGGCGCGTTGTCGCTGCCCGCGGTCGGGTCGGTATCGAGGATCACGTTGCCGTTCAGGCTGGTGTCGCCCGTGACGGTGCCCGCGCTTGTCTCTTTCACTGCCACGTCGAGGCTGGTGTAGGAGCCGGTGGCCAGCAGGTTGGTGTTATAGCTGAGCACGCGATAGTCGCCGTTCGCCAGCCCGGTCAGGTTGAGCGATACGCCGGTGGCCCCCAGCGTCAGCAGGTCGGCAAACTGCGGTTGTCCGGTATCGATAACCGTGGTCCAGGTGCCGTTGACGCTGTCGAAACGCTGCACCACCAGCTCAAGGGTGTTGAGCAGGGAGAGCACGGCGCCGGTGGCGTTGGCATTCACCACGATATCGGCACTGCCGCCGCTGCCAACCGTGAAGTCCACCTGCGCGGTGTCATTCCCCAGCAGCGTCAGAACATTGCCCACCGCCCCCACCAGCAGGAAGCCATAATCGCTGTACTGGCTGTTGGTGACGGTGGCGGTGGTGCTGAGATCCAACTCTTCAACGTTATTGCTGGCGGAGAGCGGCACCACCGGCGCGAGGACTGAACCAGGCAGAGAGGTATTGCCCGCGGCGTCGGTGGCGGTGATCTGCAGCGTCTGGCCTTCCGTCTGCTTGTTGAGGAAGGTGTAGCTGTAGGTCCCGTTGCTTCCTGCGGTGGTCGTCACCGTGGTGCCGTCGGCAAGACGGATGGAGACGGTGCTGCCGGCCTCCGCATTCCCGGTCAACACGCTGCCGTCGGCGTTAATGGTGCCGGTCGGTGCCGTTGGCGCGGTGAGATCGACGATCACGGTGGTCGCGCCGGAAACCGGGCTGGTACCCGAACCGTTGCTCGCGGTGGCGGTAAAGGCGTGAGCGCCTTCGCCTAACGCCGGGGTGGTGAAGCTCCAGTTGCCTGAACCGTCCGCGACCACGGTGCCCATCGACACGCCGTTGTTATACAGAGTGACGGTGGAACCCGCCAGGGCGGTCCCGCTCAGGGTTGGGGTGGTATCGTCGGTGGTTTTGCCGTTGGTCAGATTGCCGGTCACGGTGCCCACGTTATCGTTGATGGTGGCGATAACCGGCGCGTTCGGGATCGGCGTGACGGGCGCAATCACCGAGGCGCTGACGCCGGCGTTACCGGCCTTGTCGGTGGCGTAAACCAGCAGGGAGCCACCGTCGGTCTGCGCCGGGGTGATGGTCGCGTTAAAGTTCCCGCTTCCGTCCGCCGTTGCGGTACCGAGCACCGTTCCGGTACTGGTGGTGATGGTGACGGTACTGCCCGCTTCGGCGGTACCGGTGACGTGCGTCCCGTTGGTGATCACCGCCAGGCTGCCCGGTGCGCCAGGCGCGGTCAGATCCACGGTAATGGTGGTTGGGGCCGACGCCACGCTGGTGTTGCCCGCCGCATCCGTGGCGGTGGCGGTGAAGGTATGCGAGCCTTCCGCCAGCGCGGTGGTGGTTTGCGGCAGCGTCCAGTTGCCGTTGGCATCGGCGGTGACCGTGCCAACCAGGGTGCCACCGTCGTAGATGCGCACGGTGGCGTTGGCTTCGGCGGTACCGTTCAGCGTTGGGCGCGCGTCGTTGGTCGGGTTGCCGCCGGTTATCGGTCCGGTGATGCTGCCCACATCATCCACTACCGAGCTGATGGCCGGAGCCGCTGGTGCGGTAGCATCCACGTTAATCACATACCCGGTGGTAGGCGCGCTGGCGTTGCCGGCCGCATCCGTCGCGGTGAAGGTCAGACTGTGCTGCCCGTTAGCGAGCGGCGTGGTTGGCGTAAAGCTCCACGCTCCGCCGGTGGCGGTCACGCTGCCGATCTGCACGCCGTTATCGAAGATTTTCACCGTCGCGCCCGCTTCCGCCGAACCGGTGAGGGTAGGCTGCGCGTCGTTGGTTAACCCGCCGTTGGCAATCGGCGTGGCGGCATTACCGACGTCATCCACAATGCTGCTCAGTACCGGCTGCGCAGGCGGTGTGGTGTCGATAGTCAGGCTGAAGGTTGCTGACGGATCGCTGGCGTTGCCAGCCGCATCCGTCGCATAGGCCGTGAAGCTGTGCGTGCCCGTCGCCAGCGTGGTGTTAAGCAGAATGCTCCAGCTTCCGCTGGCATCCGCGGTGCCTGTTCCCACAAGCGTTGTGCCTTCAAAGATATTGACGGTGGCAAACGGCTCGCTGGTCCCGACGAGACGTGGAATTGTGTCGTCGGTGGTCTGCCCGGAGCTGAGCGCTCCGGTAATGGTGCCCACATCGTCAATCGCCTGGCTGATAACCGGCGCGTTGGGAGGAGTGGTATCCACCACCAGCGTAAAGCCAGGCGTGGCCGGGCTGACGTTGCCGGCCGCATCGGTGGCCGTGGCGGTCCAGGTGTGGCTGCCGTTCGCCAGCGGCGTGGATGGCGTAAAGCTCCATGCGCCGCTGCCGTTCGCCGTGGCGGTGCCGACCTGCTGACCATTCTCGTAAATCGTAATGGTGGCATTGGCCGCCGCCGTGCCCGTCAGCGTTGGCGTGGTGTCGTCGGTACTCTGTCCGGAGGCGAGCGGGGCCTGAACGCTGCCTGCATTGTCCGCCGCGGTCGAGATAACCGGCGCTGACGGCGCAATAGTGTCCACCGTCAGGTTAAACGGTGCCGTGGTGGCGCCCGTGTTGCCTGCCGCGTCGGTGGCGTTGAAGGTGATGGCGTGAGGTCCCTCTGCGAGCGCGGTGTCCGGGGTAAAGGTCCAGTTCCCCTGAGCGTTGACCACCGCGGTGCCAATCTCGCTGCCATCAACAATGATGTGCACCGTGGCGCCGATTTCGCCCGTGCCGTTGAAGGTTGGACGCGCGTCGTTGGTGCTGTTGCCCGTGCTGAGCGTACCGGTCACCGGGCCGACATCGTCAATTACGCTAACGATCCCCGGCGCGGAAGGGCCCGTGGTATCGACCGTGAAGACGAAGACCGGCGAGTTGGCGGAGACGTTACCGGCGGCATCGCTGGCGTTGATGCGAATGTTATAGCTGCCATCCCCCAGCGCTGGGTTAGGGATAAAGCTCCAGTTGCCGTTAACGTCTACCGGGGCGGTGCCAATTTCCACGCCGTTGTTCAGGATGTGGATGGTACTGCCCGCGGTACCTCTCCCGGTGAGGGTTGGCGTGTCGTCATTGGTGACCTGGCCTGTCGTGAGATTTCCGACAATCCCGCCCGCCGCGTTGTCGCTGACGGCATCCAGCACGGGGACCGCGGGGGCCGTGAGGTCGACCACCACGCCCCAGGTGTTGGAGACCTGGCTGACGTTACCCTGCGGATCGGTGGCGATGACGGTAAAGCTGTGCAGCCCTTCACCGAGGGCGGTGTCAGGGGTAAACGTCCATGCGCCGGTGCCATCCGCGGTGACCACGGCAATCTGCGTGCCGCCGTCGAAGATCGTCACGACGCTGTTCGCATCTGCCGTACCGGTAATCGTTGGCGTCGCGTCGTTAGTCGGATCGCCGCTGACCACGGTGGTGGCCGCGTTGCCGACGTTATCGGTGACGTTGGTAATCGCTGGCGTGGTGGAGATCGTATCCACCACGACGGTAAAGCCCGCCGAAGGTCCGCTCTGGTTTCCGGCCGGATCGGTTTCGCGGATGGTCAGAACGTTATTACCCTCCGCCAGCACGGGCGTCGTGTAACTCCAGGTGCCCGTGCTGCCGACCTGCGTGGTCCCCAGCAGCACGCCGTTGCTGTAGACGGTGATGGTATCGCCCACCGCGCCGGTGCCGGTCAGGGTTGGCTGGTTGTCGTTGGTGGCCTGGCCGTTGGTCAATGGGCCGGTGCCTGGACCGACGTCATCAACCACCGCGCCAATGGTTGGGGTACCGGGGGCGGTGAGGTCGATAGTCACCGTGGCGGCCGGAGAGAGGCCGCTGGTGATTAAGTTGAGCGTAGTAGTCGCTTCAAAGTAGTGGTTTCCTGGGCTCAGCGGTACGAGCAGCTGATAGCTCCATGTGCCGCCTGACCCTACCGGGATAACCGCCAGCGGGATCAGGCTGCCGTCCTGGTAGAGCGTGACGGTACTGCCGGCGGGGGCCGTTCCGCTGATGACCGGGGCGGTATCGTCCGAGGTTTTACCCAGCACGTTGCCCGTTACGGCTCCGACATCGTCAGTGATGGCGGTGATGATCGGAACCTCTGGCAGATTGGATACCGTACCGCTGACGGTAAAGTCGGCCTCCGGGCTTGTACGCCCTGAGGCATCGGTTGCGGTCACGGTCAGGACAGCGCCATCCTGCTGAGCCGGACTCAGCGCAATGGAGAAGTTGCCGCCGGTAGCCACCCCCGTACCGAGAACGTTGCCATTACTGTCGGTTACGGTGACGGTTGCGCCCGCTTCGGCAGTGCCGGTCAACGGTGTACCTTGAATGGCTATACCGGAAACGACAGGTGCATCCGGATCGTCGGTATCCACCGTCACGCTTAGCGGAGCAGAACTGAGGGAGGTATTACCCGCCGTATCAAACGCAGAGACGGTAAAGGTATGGGAGGTATCCGACAGCGTACTGCCTGCGGTCCAGCTCCATGTACCGTTCGGCTGCACCGTCACCGTTACGGGTGACGGGACGCCGTCCACGGAAACGATCACCGTACTGCCCGGTTCGCCAGTGCCGGTGAGGGTTGGCGTACCGTCGCGGGTGTAAAGGATGCTATTCGTGACCTGGCTGTCAGAGACAGCGTTAATCTGCGGTATTTCAGGTGCAACGCTATCGAGCGTGACGGTAAAGACCTGGCTGAGATCGCTGACGTTACCCGCGGCGTCTACTCCCGCAACGGTGATGTTCAGCTGGCCGTCAGTCTGGGACGGCAGATCAAGAGACCACGTACCGTTCGCCACGGCGACGCGCCCAACCTCGACGCCGTTGTTATAGACGATTACCGTCTCGCCGTTGACGCCGGTTCCGCCGACGGTCGGCGTGGTATCCGTGATAATACCGCCATTCGGCTCGCCGCCGACGGCACTAATGACGGGGATATCCGGTGCCTCGGTATCCACAGTAATGGTAATTCCAGCCGAAGGATCAGAAACGTTGCCCGCCTCATCTGTCGCAGTGGCGGTAAATTCGTGGCTTCCCTCATCAATGCTGCTGTCAGGACGCCAGCTCCAGTTGCCGTTGCTGTCTACGGTGACGCGACCCACTTCGGTGGCAGGCTGATTGTTCACGCTGTCATAAATAATGATCACGTCGTTCGCCGTACCGGTGCCGCTGAGTACCGGGCGCGGATCGTTAGTGGTTCCGCCATCGGCAACCGGACCGGTTATCTGGCTCACGCTGTCGGTCACGGTTGGGGCCGCAGGCGTGGCCGGTGGGTCGGTATCAATGGTGATGGTCACCGGCTGGGACGGGGCGCTTTCATTGCCCGCGCCATCCTTGTTGGTGACGGTGAGGGTGATGTCATAGGTGCCATTGTTCAGCGGCGTCGTTGGCGTCCAGCTCCAGTTGCCGTCGCTGCCTACCGGGACCTCGTCAACTTTAACGCCGCCGATATAAATCGTGACGGTATCGCCCGCCTCCCCGGTGCCGCTCAGCGTTGGGGTGGTATCGCGGGTAACTTCTCCCGGGTTCAGCGCGACCTCGGTTGCACCGCCATCCGGATTGACGGTGACGGCCGGGGTGTCCGGCGTGGCAGGCGCGACGGTATCCACCACCAGGTTGAACGGATCGGAGACGGTGGTGTTCCCGGCGTCATCCGTGGCATGAACGGTGATCGAATGCGGGCCGTTGGTGAGCGGGGTGGTTGGCGTAAAGCTCCAGCCTCCGCTGCCGTCGAGGGTTGCGGTGCCGAGCAGAGTATTGCCGTCATAGAGGGTGATGATGGTGTCCGCTGGCGCGCTGCCTTGCAGCAGGGGCTGGGTGTCGTCCGTGGTATCGCCACTGTTGAGCGGGCCCTGCACGTCGCCAGCGTCATCGGTCACGGTGGCGATGGTCGCGGCAGGCGGCGGCGTGATGTCGACCGTAAAGGTAAAGCCGCCTGAAGGGGAACTGCTGTTACCTGCTGCATCGGTCGCGACGACGGTCACGGTATGTTGCCCATTGCCAATCGGCGTGGTGGGGGTGAAGGTCCACGCGCCGTTGCTGTCTGCCACCGCCGTACCAATGCCGGTACCGTCCAGACGAATGGTGACCGTCGCGCCCGGCTCTGCGGTGCCGTTAAGCGTCGGGGTCGGGTCGTTGGTGGTTTCACCGATGTCGAGCGCGCCGGTGCGGCCTTCAACATTATCCACCACCTGCGTAATGACCGGCGTGCCGGGGGCGACGCTGTCGACCGTAATGCTCCAGGTGTTAGAGGTTGCACTGGCGTTACCTGCGGCGTCGATGGCTTTCGCGCTCAGCACATGTCCGCCTTCATGCAGATTCACGCTCGGGGTAAAGCTCCACTGACCGGAAGAGGGGATAACCAGCGTGCCGATTTGATCGCTGCCGCTGTAGATATAGAGCGTTGTGCCTGCTTCACCGGTACCGCTGATGGTCGGCGTTGCATCGTTGGTGAGCCCGCCCTGGCCGACAGGACCCGTGGTGGCCGCTAAGTCATCGACCACCGAGAGAATCACCGGCGTTTGCGCCGGGGTAATGTCCGGCGCGAGCGCCGGCGTGGTTGGCCCGGTATTCCCTGCGGGGTCGGTCGCATCTGCCGTCAGGGCTTCGCCGTTGGCTTTTGGCGGATTCAGCGTCACGCTAAAGTTACCCTGGTCATCGGTGACTGCCTGACCTACGGTAACGCCGCCTTCGCGGATGGTTACGGTGCTTCCCGCTTCTGCGGTGCCGGTGACGGTGGTGCCATCCCCGGAAACGACCACGTTGTCTGGCGCAAGCGGCGCAGTGCTGTCCGGTGACGTGGCCGTCCCCGGCAGGCTGACATTACCGGAGCCATCGGTGGCGATGACGGTCAGCACTTCGCCGTTGGTCTGGGCGGGGCTGATCGGCGTACTGAAGGTGCCGTCGCCGTTGGCTGTGGTTTCACCGATAACCGAGCCATCGGCTCCTTTAATGGTGACCGTGCTGCCCGGTTCCGCCGTGCCGCTGATGCTTTGTCCATCATCAGCGACCTGAAGGTTGCCGGGCGCCTGAGGAGGCGTGGTGTCTGCGGCGGTGACGGTTGCCGCCGGGCTCTGGTTGCCTGCGGCGTCAGAGGCCACGACCGAAATGAGCTGACCGTTGGTTTGCGCAGGGGAGAGCGTGGCGACAAAATTGCCATTGCCGTCGGTTGTCGTGCGGCCAACGATCTCCCCGTTATTGTTGGTAATCACGATGCTGCTGTTAGGCTCGGCGGTACCGGTAATCTGCGTGCCTGCCGGGTTAAGGGTAATGACGGGGGCGTCCGGCGGTGTGGTATCCACGATGAAGACGATCGGCTGCGACATGGCGCTCTGGTTTCCGGCGCCATCGGTGCTCTGGACGGTAATGGAGTGAGAACCTTCCGCGAGCGGGCTGGTTGGCGTAATGGTCCAGGTGCCGTCAGGCTTAACGATCGCCTCGCCTACGAGCTTGCCGTTATCATAAATGGAAATAGTGCTTCCGGGTTCTCCCCGGCCCGTCAGGCGCGGCTGAGTGGAGTCAGTCACCTGCCCCACGGCGAGGGCGCCTTTCAGCGAGCCGGTATCATCGTTAATTACGATGGCGCTGGGTGTGACCGGAGGAGTGAGATCCACGTTAAGGGTGAATGCGGGCGATGGGGGGCTGGTATTACCCGCCACATCCGTTGCCGTGACGGTTATCGAGTGGTTACCTTCACTGAGATTTACCGACGGGGTGAAGGTCCAGGTGCCGTTGCTGCCGGCCACTGCGGTGCCAATAGCGACAGAACCGTCATAAATGGTAATGGTGGAGCCCGCCTCTGCGGTGCCGCTGATTTGTGGCCGCTGATCGTTGGTGTTGCCGCCGTTACTGATTGTTCCGGTCACCGGGCCGACATCGTCCGTTGCGCTGGTGATGACAGGGGCACCTGGCGCGGCTGTATCGACAATAAAGTTAAAGGCACCCGATGCCGGGCTGGTATTGCCAGCCGCATCGGTGGCGGTCGTGGTAATCGTGTGGCTGCCGTTAGCGAGATCGGTAGTCGGGGTAAAGCTCCAGCTACCTTTCGCATCCACCTGCGCGGTGCCAATCTTCTGGCCGTTATCGTAAAGGGTGATGGTGCTGCCGGGTTCGCCGATACCGCTTAAGGTCGGGCGGGCGTCATCAGTACGCTGACCGTTCTCCAGCGGGCCAGCTTTGTCGCCGACATCGTCATTGACTATCAGGATATCCGGAGCATCCGGCGCGGTGGTGTCCGGGGCGGTCACCGTCGTCCCCGGGCTGGTATTCCCCGATGGATCGGTCGCGGTGGCGGTAATCTGCTCGCCGTTGGTCAGCGGCGTACCCAGATCGATGGTGAATTTACCGTCGCTGCCGGTTTTACCCGTGCCAATTACATTACCGTCGGCATCTTTCAGCGTGATGGTACTGCCCGGTTCCGCGGTACCGGAGACGGTTTTACCATCCGCAGAGAACTGAAGACCGGTTGGGGCATTCGGCGGTGTCGTATCCGGATCGGAAGGGTTTGTCGGCGTGCCGGGGTTCGTGCCGTTGCCATTATCGTCATCACCGCCGCCGCCGCCACCGCCACCACTTGCCGCCGCCGCGATGCCGCCCGCGGCGACAATGCCGCCCAGTGCCCATGGCCAGATGGCGGCACCACCGGCATCACTCCCGGACGAGGCAAGCAGCACGTCCGTTGAGGCGATAGATTCATACGTGGCGGCCCCGGTAGGATCTTCAATCCACCATAGTGCGCCTTCGCTGTCCTGCAGAACCAGCTGGCTCGCCCCCTGAGCATCAGTGACGTAGAAGTTTTTAAGGGTAATCACCTCGCCGGAGTGGAGTGTGATCACCAGATCGTTACCGCTGCGGGCGAAATCGGCGACACTGGCCCGCTCGATATGAAGCTCAACGATAGAGGAATGGCTCAGCGTAACCTGGGTGCCTTCCGTGGTCGTTTCTACGCCAGTAAGTTTCGATATAACAGAGATTTGGCTCATTTAAATATTACTCCAGCAGAAGTGTCGTGAACGGCGAGCAAGACGAGCCATCTCTGCTGAAGGTAAAGGGCGCCCCCGGCGCAGTTGCTGTTATAACGCAGCACTGACCGTTATTTTTAGCGCGCACGATGCCCGCCAGAACTTAGAGTGGCAACATCAGAGCGAATCTAATTACGTATCAAAGAGAACAGTTGTTATTCGTGTTTTTTGCCTTATAAAACCCTGTAATTAATAGAGGATTTATTTTTTAGGATATAAAAATGATATAGACAGAAAACGCTGGTTGTGCAACTTAAGCTTTCGTAAATAGAGAGGTAAACAATGAGGTTGGCATTAATGTATTGATGCTGCCTATAAGTTTATTTTCTTATCTTGCTGTTTTGCATTGAGTTTATTTTATTTCTTGGCGTTATTAATTAATGTTGTTGATGTGGTGTGATAATTGGCAGGCGCCTCTTTGAATATAAGTTAAAAGGCTATTGTTTATGTCTGCTTAATGCGCATTTAAGTTAGGGTAACATTTTTGATGTAAGATATATTATGTCATTTGTTAAATGAAAATATATTCTTATGCAGGATTCAAACTCTGCTAATGTGCGGAAAAATAACAACGCCGGAGGGCAAGGATAAAATAACCTGTTTTATTTTCAATGCGATTACGACATAAGCATGTTTTTGGCTCCGCAAAAACTTCACCGAAGAACGAATAAAAATCATCTGTCGGGCGTTTACTGACGTCACTTCCTTTTACCCTGGAGCTTTATATGAACACGACCTCGCTTCGTTTGATCCCGGTGCTGATTTTTTCCCTGCTGTCTCCGCTGGCGCTGGCCATGGGCGATAATAGTACCGAGAGCAAAACGCCCGACTGTCCTTCCGGACAGGTGTATGACAGCGCAACCCAGAAATGCGTGCCGGACAAGAGCAGCAGCCTCAGCGATCAGGACAAAACCAACTATGCGTACCATCTCGCGAAGAAAGGAGAGTACCAGGCGGCGCTGAACCTGCTTGATTCGCTGAAAAATGGCAATACGGCTGAAGCGTGGAACTATCGCGGGTTCGCCACGCGCAAGCTTGGCCGCACGGACGAAGGCATTGGTTACTACCAGCGCGCGCTGGCTATCGCCCCGGATTATGCCAAAGCCCGGGAATATCTCGGTGAAGCGTGGATGGTTAAAGGACGCCCGGACCTCGCGAAAGAACAGCTGAAGGTGATTGCCGGTATTTGTGGCCAGTCCTGCGAGGAGTACCGTGACCTCCAGGCCGCCATCAACGGACATCCGGAATCCTGATTTTCTCGTGGAGGGAAAACACATCGCTACCCGTGAGGTTCGCCAACAGTTAGCCGAACACCTGCCGCGTCTCTGGCGCTATGGGCTGGTGCTGTCGCGAAACAGGGATATCGCCGAAGAGCTGGTTCAGTCCACCTGCGTGCGTGCGCTTGAAAGAAGCGGCCAGTATACGCCGGGCACGCGCATCGACAGGTGGCTGTTCGCGATCCTGCACTCCATCTGGATCTCTGAGCTTCGGGCACGGCACGTGCGTCAGGGGCAGGGGTTTGTGGCGAGCGACGAGCTTCTGGCACCGGACACCCATGAACAGGATGAAACGCGTTTGCATTATCTGAAGGTGATGCAGCGCGTCGGCGCGCTTCCTGAAGCCCAGCGCAACGCGGTATTTTTGGTTTACGTCGAAGGCTTTACCTACCAGGAGGCGGCGGAGACCCTGGCGGTGCCCATTGGTACCGTGATGAGCCGACTGGCGACGGCGCGGGCAACGCTTGCCAGGTCCGTCGACGCACTGCCTCCGGTAAAGGAGAAACGCTCTTGAATTCGCACCGTTTTACACCGCCCTATAACGCCGATGCTATCGTGGCATGGTTAGATGGCGAGATGTGCCGCGCCGACGCGCAGCAGTTTGAAGAACAGTTGAAACGTGACGAACGCCTCGCCGGACGAACCGACGAGCTGATGAAAAGCAGCCTGGATTACGCAGGGGCGTTTGCCTCCCTGCTGGATGACGCTCCCCTCGGGGCGATGCAGGCGCGTCTGGCGGCGCTTCGCGATCCGCAGGCCTCCGCGCCGGCTGGCGTGAGCAGGCGGTCGCTGATTGCGGCCTCGGTCAGCTTTTCGCTGGTCGGTTCCGGGCTGGGGTATCTGCTGCGGCCCGCCTCCGCACCTGACGATGAGAACGCCCATATTCGCGACCTTGAAGCGCAATACATGTCCCTTTACAGCGTCGAGACGCTGCTGGATATGGACAGCGCGGCGCCTGTCCTGCAGCGCGGGCTGGAACGGGCAGCGCAGGACATCGGCGTGAAGTTGAACATGTCGCAGCTTGTCCTGCAGGGGGCAGAGCTAAAAATGGTGCGCATGCTGCGCTATGAAACCACCTCGATCGCGCAAATCGCGTGGATCGGCGCCGACTACGGCCCGATGGCGCTCTGTATCTCTCCCGTTGATGAGAAGACGACGTCCTCTCTGCGCCAGGAGCAGCGGCACGGAATGAACCTGGCGTGGTGGCAGGATGCGGGCTATCAGTTTGTGCTGATAGGCCGCAACCCGCAGCCCCACCTGCGGGGAAACGCGGAGCAGCTGCAGCGCCTGATATCAGGATGAGGGTACGCCGTGAGCCTGAATCGCAATGGCGATGGCAATACGATCGTCAACAACCAGCGCAAACTTATCCATCCCGTAGGCCGCGCGTGATATCGCCGTGTTGGCATCAAGCGTGAGGGCCTGCGCCTGCGGGTCTTTCACGACGGCCTCCAGGATCACCGGGCGGGAAATGTTGCGCACGGTCAGCGTGCCGAACACCCTGAACCGCCCGGCGCTCACGTCGACCACGCGCGAGCTGATGAACTCGATAGTCGGGTAGCGCTCAGATTCAAAAAACATGTCGCTTTTCAGCTGCCAGGTGAGCAGCTTGTTTGAGGCCACCAGGGTTGCCACGGGGATGGTGACGTGGATGTGGTCGTCAACGTCGTTATCCGGATTGAGCGTTACGGCCCCCGTCACGCCGCTGAACGTCGCCCAGGAAAGGATGCCGCCGAAGGCATGCCACGATAGCCGAATGGCGGTGTTATCGGTGTCGATAAGGTAGCTTTTCGGGGCGGCCAGCGCCCACGGACAAACTAAAATCAGCAATATCACCAGGCGTCGTAGCATCTCAGGATCTCTTTAGGGGGGCAGGGAGTAAACGCGTCACCCCCGGGATCTATTCGGCTTTTCTGCGTCAGGATTCGACATCTTTTCAATCGCGATGGCGGAGCCGCATCGGGTGAGCCTGGTGAGAAGTGTAGACGGCATAAAGCAAAGCGGTGGGGAATAAAAAAGGCCGCGTGGGCGGCCTTTCGAAGGGATTACTCAGTGACTTTCTTTTCCAGCTCGCTGGCACCTTCTTTGGTTTTGTTCCAGCCTTTCTCAGCGCCTTCTTTGGTGGCATCCCACCCTTTCTCGGTGCCTTGCTTGGTTTTATGCCAGGCTTTCTGGGAATCTTCGCTGACCTTGCTGCCAAAGCTTTCGCTTTTACCTTCCGCAGCGTGCTTCTGTTTCAGCTTCAGCTCTTCGCCTTTGTTCTGCTCTTCATGCAATTTTTGCTTCGCCTCGTTGGCGTTTGCGTTCGCCGCAGCGACGGTATCGTCAGTTGCATGTGTGGTCGCAGCAAATACTGGGGAAGCCAGCAGAACGGCAGATAATGCGATAATTGTTTTTTTCATAATGTCCTCATTTAACGTTATCGGTTATGAGCGTGATTCAGCATGGCACAGACGAAGCGGGGTGGCTTTAGGAAAAAACTGTAATGAGATCAATGTGCCCTGATGAGGGATATTTCGCCTGAGGATTATCCAAAGGATAAAAAGCCTATTTCAGCGAGGGCGGCAAGGGTCAGGAGAATGAAGATTATGACGGTTATGGGTTTGTACATATTGGGAGTCCTTCCGTGTTTGGCGGCTAATCCGTAGCGCTGTGTGGTGTTTTTTTATTCTGCATAGGGGGAGGGGCGGTGTCGTTGATGTTTGTCAAAGGGAGAGAGTACATTCCCAGGCGAGACGGTGAATGCGCTCTGTGAGGGCTGGACGTGATGATTGTGGCGGAGCGATCGAAGATTAAAAATATCTGGCCTGCCTATACCCTGCGCGATATTCTGTAATGCTTTGTCTTTTTTGTGAACAGGAAAAAGTATGCTAAGTACGTTACCCGATTTACACAGAAGTTTTGCAGAGCAACTCAAGCTTAAGTTTCAGTCTGACTCGCGGATTCACTCTCTTCTCGCTGGCGGCTCGCTTGTTCATGGCGGGTTCGATAAATACTCCGATCTCGATTTTGTCGTTGTGGTAGATCCTCTCTACTATGACGACATCATGGCGCAGCGTATTGTGCTCGCCGGAACGCTGGGCCATCTGCTCCATGCTTTCACCGGAGAACATGTCGGAGAGCCGCGTCTGCTTATCTGCCTGTATGGCCCCGAACTCCTTCACGTCGATCTGAAATTTGTCACCCTGGACATGCTCACTCAACGCGTTGAAGAGCCAGCAGTGCTGTTTACCCGTGATAACCTGGCTCTGGAGCGTCAACTGGCTAAATTTAAACCTCACTGGCCTGATATGACGCCGGAGTGGTTTGAGTCCCGAGCCTGGATCTGGCTTCATTATGCGGTGGTGAAGCTGGGAAGGGGCGAACTTTTTGAAGCGATTGGCATGCTGTCATTCTTCCGGGAGCAAGTGCTGGGACCTATGCTGTTCCGTCGTGCAAATCTTCCGCAACGTGGTGTTCGCCGCATTGAATTCCATAGCATTGATCCTGATGGCCTGCTGACTTCCACGCTGGCAATGCACGATAGTGACTCCGTTAGCATGGCCATCAGTAAGGCTGTTGACGCTTATATCAATCTGCGGGCTGATGCGCTGCCGGAAAATATCGCAGACGATGCGGCACGCTGGGCGATTCTTGTCATGCTGAAAGCCAGAATGTGACACCTGAAAGGTTTTGGTCTGGTTCGCCCCGAGTTCAGACGACGTTTGCTGAAAAATGGTCGTCTGAATTTCGGTTGTGACGGTTTTACGGAATGCTTAGATTCATTTTCAATCTATCGAGAGGATATGGATATGAACTTTGCAGACCTCCACAACCAGCATGAACCCCTTCTTATCGCCAACGTCTGGGATGCCGCCAGTGCTGTCGCAGCGCAAGAGGCAGGTTATCAGGCACTGGGAACGTCCAGCGCAGCAATCGCGTCCACACTGGGATATGAAGACGGGCAGGGAATGCCGTTTGATGAGCTATTTTATATGGTCACCCGCATCCGGGCTGTCAGCAACCTGCCATTGAGCGTTGACATGGAAGCTGGGTATGGTGATTCAGCCGAAGCGATAACAGCCAATCTCAGGCGCCTTGCTCAGACAGGCGTAGCAGGCGTTAACCTTGAAGACAGCAGAGTCATAGACGGGATGCGTCAGCTTGAGGATGCCCTTGATTTTTCCTGTACCCTGAAAACAGTATGCGATGCGCTGAGAAGCGAAAATCATAGCCTGTTTCTGAACATCCGGACTGATACTTACCTGCTCGGGCATGAAGACGCGTTGCAGGAGACAATATTATGGGGACAGCGCTATAAAGCTGCAGGTGCTGACGGCCTTTTTGTTCCCTGCCTGACGTCAGAGAAAGACATCAGCCTCATTGCAGAGGCAACGGGTCTGCCTCTGAATGTCATGTGTATGCCCGCTCTTCCGTCGTTCGACAGGCTGAAACTGGCCAGGGCAAGCCGCATTTCAATGGGCAATTTTGTTCATTCAGCCATGCAATCAACGCTGACTGATGTCTTGCATGCGATCCGATCTCGTCAGACGTTTGAAGGACTATTTGGTGATGAAAATAACCGATAAGAATTTATGCGATATCTGGTATCAGGCATTACTTGAACGTGCTTCAGAATATACTGGCGTGTTTTTTGTTGGCGTCAAAACCACTGGCGTATTTTGTATTTCGGTATGCCGGGCACGAAAACCCAAACGTGAAAATGTCGAATTTTATAAAGATGCCAAATCTGCCCTTGCGGCCGGCTTTCGTCCCTGTAAGGTCTGCAGGCCTGCTGAAAATGCGCACAGCGCGCCATTATTTGTTGAACAGGCGCTTGCGCTTGTCAGGCGCGATATAAAATCCCGCGTAACAGACGCGGAGCTTCGTCAGCATGGGATCGGTCCGGAGCGGGTAAGACGCTGGTTTCTGCAACATCACGGCATCACTTTTCAGGCCTTCCAGCGAATGCAGCGGGTGAACGTTGCCCTGCAGGAGCTGAAAAGCGGACGAGCGGCGACTGACGTTGCGCTGGACAATGGCTATGAATCCCTGAGCGGGTTTGGTTATACCTACAAGCGGCTTACTGGCGCAGCGCCGACTCAGACAACTCAGGTGATTGTCATTCACCGGTTTACCACCACGCTTGGGCCGATGTTTGTCTGCGCAACAGAGCGGGGAGTCTGCCTGCTGGAGTTTACCGATCGCCGGATGTTAGAAACAGAATTTCGCGATATCCAGCGTTTATTTAACGCCAGAATTGTCACCGGAGAAAACAGCCATACCCAGCAGACAGTAAAAGAGATCGGCGAGTATTTTGCCGGAACCCGCCGACAGTTCGATCTCTCTGTAGATGCTCCGGGCAGTGATTTTCAACAATCCGTCTGGCACGAGCTGCGCGCCGTTCCCTATGGACAGACTTCACACTATCAGGCCATTTCACAACGGATGAATAAGCCAAATGCTGTGCGCGCCGTCGCTGCTGCTAATGGTGCAAACCGAATTGCGATTGTGATCCCCTGCCACAGGATAATTGGAAAAGATGGCGCGATGACGGGTTACGGAGGGGGGATTTCTCGAAAAGAATGGCTTATTGAGCATGAGAGAAAGAATGTTTAATGGCGTGATGCTCCACTTCTCGGGACATGTTGAGGGCACAAAAAGCCCGCAGGGCTTGCGCCGTGCGGGCTCTTAGGACTTCATCGGATGACTCTGGTAATCACCGATGGAGGATTTTGGTGGGCTGGCGGGAGTTGAACCCGCGTCCGAAATTTCTACATACCATTAAAATTATCGGGAAAACAGATATTTACCATTAAAAACAGTTGGTTAGTCTTTTATGGTGTTTGTCCATTTTACGGTTTTTTAACGCTCTGCCGCCAAAGTGTCGCCAGTTTCAATTACTTCTAGAGTGGATAGAACAACCAATTTTGCTTCGATGTAATCACCGTGCGCCATATATTGGAAAAAGTTGAGCCAATCGTGATAGATGCCTGGGCCGATTTTGACTAGGGAGTCGTCGAGAGTAAAATACTTTTTCACATCCTCTCCATAACACGTATCGAGATAAGAGTGTGTTACAGTTTCTAGGGCGAGGAGGCATTTGTATAGCGTGTTGAATTTGAAAAATATGGACCAAAACTGATAGTTGTTATCATAATCATTAAAAATAAATGAATGATCACTGTGGTATCCGCCTAAACATAAATGCTTGCAGGTCTTAATATACGCCGTGGTTAATCTTTTGTAGCTAACTGTTCTTTCGTTGCGGTTTTCTGGTTTATGAACTTTAATTAATTCTTTGTTTATCTCTGCCCAGTTGCGATTTAATTCGTAAAGAAAATCTTCTTTTATATTTATGTTGTTACTATTTACTGGTGTGGGATTACCATATGATTTTCTGTAAAGCTCTAGCGGATATTTAACGTATAACTTGTAGTTATTGGTTTGTTTCGAGACAGTGTGGCTTCTTTTAGTCTCTGTAATATCTTCTTCAATATTTTTCCCTTCTATTTTTGAATATAGTTCTAAATGGAATTTTCTATGGTTGATATAAGAGTCTTGAAGGTTTTTTTGCTGTGCCTCCATTATTTGTTTTTCTGTTTGAATGGTTCTATGTATATTATTAACAATTGCTGCCAAAGGAACAGAGGAAGCCAACAGAAGTAGTGGTAACTTTGATATATCAATGAAGTGAGCAAAGCCATCTGAAGTGAAATTTATTCCATGGCCCATCCATGACCAAATTCCATAGATTAGGAATGTATGGAATGGTAACAATATAGAAGTTAAGAATAATGGTTGTTGTAACAAGCTTTTCTCATCTAATTTCAACCATCTAAACCACCAAAGTATAAAGAATAAAACTATGGATGATATAATGCTAAGAGATAAAAAATAAACAGGGTGGGTGCTGATGATTAGACCGATTTCCGCTGCTGTAATGAATAATATATAACCTATGATGATGATTGCTTTTGTGCCTTTTGTCATTGTCATTGTCATTGTCATTGTCATTCCTTTGATAGCAGCGAATTTAATGGATTTTTTTTCACGGTATTCTCTAAGTGGTCCGGAGAAAAGTGTGCATAGATCATTGTCATTTTTATATCGGCATGGCCTAGGATTTCTTTAAGAACAAGTATGTTCCCGCCATTCATCATAAAATGACTTGCAAACGTGTGTCGCAGGACGTGAGTGCATTGGCCTTCAGGTAACTCTATGCCAGCCCGCTTCACTGCTCGCTCAAAGGCTTTTCTGCATGGGGTGAATAGCTTCCCTCTGTTTTTGGGGAGTTCGTCATACAGAGCCTGAGATATCGGTATAGTTCGGTTTTTCTTGCCTTTGGTTTTGGTATAGGTGATCCGGTATTTTGATAACTGATGGCCTTGAAGGTTTTCAGCTTCACTCCAGCGCGCGCCGATAGCGAGGCATACTTTTGCGATCATCCACAGGCCGGGGCTTTGTAGTTTTGCACGGACTCCTGAAAGGCATTGGATTTCTTGCGAGGCTGAAAATATCTCTTCATCAGGATTAAATGCCCACGTTGACATCCCGGACAGCGGATTTGAGGTTTTGACTGGCTGAAAACTTATCGAATACATCGGCACATTCCGCTGTATCAGGTACCTGAAAACAATAATGATTTTTAACCTGGATGACAAGAAACCAGAGTTGGTAGGGATGTGATTTTGCTGGTGATTCTTTCGGATACTGGGCACAAAAAAGCCCGCAGGGCTTACGCCGTGAGGGCTTTCAGGACTTCATCAGTTGACTCTGGTGATCGCCGATGGAGAATTTTGGTGGAGCTGGCGGGAGTTGAACCCGCGTCCGAAATTTCTACATCCTCGGTACTACATGCTTAGTTTGTCTTTACATTCGCACGCCAGCTGCGGACAGACACGCCACTAACGAACTAGCCTGATTAGTTTTAACGCTTCAACCCCAGGCAGGGCTTCCACGCGATCTCTTTTGGGTTTGACCTCTCTT
>Ga0256785_1000143_pt1 | contig 24437 bp, 22 predicted proteins | sample MC6MC0936MT_FD_186041 | JGI IMG/M metagenome (GOLD analysis project Ga0256785, IMG submission 186041) | Metatranscriptome of enriched soil aggregate microbial communities from Iowa State University, Ames, United States - MC6-MC0936-MT... | ecosystem: Environmental > Terrestrial > Soil >... | reverse complement strand
ATCAATGGTACTGTTTTAGCAGAAGATTTAAATCCGAACATAGCAGGAGACGGACTTGTTTTAAATACAGCAAACAACAGATTAGATGTGGAGGCAGAAAGCGGTGTTGAAATTCATGATGATAAAGTGAAATTAGGTGGAAACTTAACGCGTGCTACAACCATTACTCAAAATGGTAATCCGTTTACTATAGCAACAGGTGGAAGTAATTTCAATATTACAGGTTTAGATAAAACCAAAGTTCAGGCTACAGTAAATACCGGGACAGGTGTGACAGATTACCTGTTGGCAGTAGGAGTAGGCGATAAAGTAAAAGCATTAAAAGCTGCAATGCCTAAATTCTTTTACATGCCGTCGGTATTGGTACCAACAGCAGAAAGTCAGTTAGGACAAACGGGTGTTACATTTAACAATGCTACTCGCACGGGAACTATTGATTTGTACAGTATTTACGTTGCACAGTTCGGTTCGCCTGTTATGAGTAGTGCAGGAGCAGCACCATTACCGGTATTACCGGCAGGCGAATTAGGTTTTCACGTAACGTATGCAACTTCAAACGTATTTACAATTAATAGCATAACTGCTGCAGGGTTAATGACATATACTGTGAGTTCAACAGCAGACATTAGCAACGGGAGCTTTATTAATATTGTGTTTTCTGTAAACGAAGATTAATTATGAGAAGAGCGGTTTTATATATAACGATGTTTTTTGCACTGTGTTTTGGATTCAAGGCACAGTCGCAAAATGCTGTGACAGAATATGATGTAAAGTTAAATAGTTTACAAAATTCTTCGAGAGAAATATTAAACAATCTTATAAATGGCCCACAAAGTTCTGCATTTGTGAATGATGATCAGCAGCCTAAAATTTATGTAAGGTCAGGAGAACAGGTAAATACCTTGTTTGTTAAAAAGCCTACTGATTTTACATTAGTATCAAATGATTACACAAATGAAATAAATACTGTTAAGGTACTGAATATTGAATGGAATGGTTCAGATGTTTTTAATTTCCCAAATAATTTATTATCCATACTTCCAAATCTTGAGTATGTCTATGTAAGATCATATCAGAATCTTTCAAAACAAACAATTGAGACAAATTTTCAAGGTTTGTTAGCCTTGCTAAGCAGTAAATCAGGAGTTGAAGTATTATATCTAACAATGGAACAACCCCAGTAAAAACAAATTCAATGATAAGAAATAAGATAAATAACATTCGTGTTATTATAAAAATAGTCATGGTATTGGTTTTTGTAGGTATAGGTACTAGTAGCACCTTTGCTCAGGTGAATTTTACCCAACGAACTTCTTCTAAAGCTCCGGCTCCTTATACAGGGGTTACCAATTACAATTTGCAGGGAGATTTTACTATGATTGGTAATACCAATATTACATTGGTGAATTATTCTAACACCGGAAGCAATAGTGCTGATATGCAGTTTGTGGATATTGATGGACAAGGAACCACAAGAAACTCTTCATCTGCACAATTAAATATACCGGGGGGAGCGTGTACAGAAATTGTGTATGCAGGATTATATTGGACAGGAAGAGCACAAATATCATCTTTAACCGACCCGGGATATAATTTTAGCACATCAAGAAGATTCGGTCATAATAATCAGATTGAAGGGAACGCAACAGTAACAATATCTAGACAGGGTACAAACAATGATTATTATCCTAGATACACAATTACAGTAGGATCTAGTATAGTTCAGATTGATTTTACAAATAACAATAACAGTAATAGAGTACAGTATAGAACGGGAACAACAGGGAGTTTTACATCTATTCCAGTAAGCTATTCAAATTCATCTAATGTTGGGACTGCTACATTTAATACAAATTTAAGTTTAAACGTGGGCGGACAGCAAATTATTATTAATGGTTTGCAGAGAGATAGCAGAACAACAATGACGGAAGCACAATATAGAACTGCAGGTTATGTTGTTCAAACCACTGACTTTGATAAGCGTAAGATAAAGCTAAAAAAAGACAATCTTAATTATGAAGAAATAACTGCACATACCGTAAATAACAATCCGCAGATATTATTTCCTAATAATAATTACGATTATATTTATGCAGCATATTCTGATGTTACAGATTATGTACGTGCAAACGGAGCCGGGAATTATTTTGTTGGTGACATTGCGTTAGCAGAAGGAAATGGAGGTGGCGTAGGTTATATAGGTGGTTGGGGTATGGTTATCATCTATAAAAACACATCGATGAAATGGCGTGATATTACTGTGTTTGATGGGTATGGGTATATGAGTCAGGCTGTTGGGTCAAAAGAACTGCCTGTAAGTGGATTTAGAGCAGCTCAAAATGGCAATGTCAATGTAAAACTTGGGATGATGGCGGCAGAAGGAGATGTGAGTATCAGTAATGATTACTTTGATATAAGAGATACTTCCAATGCGTGGCGAAGAATTGATAAATCAAATGGATCTACCTCTACTCCGGGTACTTCTACTCCAAACTTTTTTAATTCATCAATATTAACAGGCGGAAACACTCGAAATCCAAATCTACAGAATAATACAGGTATAGATATTGTGATGTTCGATCTGGTAAATACTGGAAATAGTATAATAGGAAACAGCCAGACAAGTTCTACATTTAGATTTGGCTCAAATCAGGATGTTTACAGTATCTTCAATATTGTTTTCGCTGTAGATGCCTATGTTCCCCAAGTAATCGGTGAAAATACACCGGGAACCAATAATCCCGGCACAGGTAATACGGTAGATCCTGGTCAGGATTTGGAATTTGAACTGGATTTATATAATAAGGGAACTGAAGCAGTTAATAACTTAAAGGTAGATATTCCTATTCCTTTTAATCTACACTACGATGGTGCGTCTGTGGTTCAAGGTACACACCCAACAATTAAAATACCAAACAATACAACGGTAGAATGGATAAAACCTGCATGGGCACCAGTTGGAGCAACTCCTCAAGACTATCCTGGAGGAACATTAAGATGGAATATAGGGACATTACCTTTGGATACCACAATGGCTATCTTACAGGGAACCTTGAAATATAAATTTAAGGTAACAAGTAATTGTGCCTTACTTTCTACAGTTGGATCGTGTGGATTAAAGATAAATGTTAACGGTACGATATCTGGAACGGGAGCTACTTCGGGAGTTCCAGTATCAGCTAAGTTGGTACGCGATTATGCTGCTGGAAGTTGCTCAGGTGCTATTTATGATGATTTTGAATCTACTATTGCCGTTAGTCAGGCATTTATTCAAAGTTGTTCTCCACCGCCGGTAGAAGATGGTATGTTACAGTTTAAAGCGTTTTGCTCATTGGCAGGTAATGTATTTCCACGTACCCAAATTGCTGATAGGTATCCGTTAGGCACCAAGTTTTTTACAGTAGCACCACCAAATTATGACTCTAATGCAAATTTAGTTACCGGTAACTTTCCTGTAGCAGCGAATGGAACAAAAACAACATATTATGCAATGGTTCCTGGTATGGAAGCAAATTGCTATATAAGGTTGCAAACATCGGTAGAGTTGGTAACAACACAGCCAACTGTTCAAAATATATCGGTATGTCAGGGAAGTCCTGTGGTTCTTCAAAATGCACTATCACCAACAGGTGTTACAAACGGTTACCAGTTGTATTATTTTGATTCGTCAGGTGCAACCGTACCTATATCTTCAGATCCAAACCCTACAGCTGTTGCTACGCATAACTATTGGGTAGCTGAAGGAACATCAGTATCAGGTACTTTATGTATCGGTCCTAAAGTTCCATTTACTGTAACCATTAATGCACAGCCTGTAGTTGCACAAAATGTTGGTAACATTAGCATCTGTGAAAATAATGATGCTCAAATAACGGTACATGTAACCGGAGGAACCACTTACAACTGGGAATATGCAACGGCAACTGCGCCAACGGTGTGGAATACGCTGAACAATACAACTTACAGCGGTCAAATAACAGTCAATAATGCTGTTTTAAATATATCGCATGCTGCCGCAGTTTTAAATGGTATAAAAGTACGATTGAAAGCAGCGAACAGCAATAATTGTGAAAATAGGTCTAATCAGGTAAGTATTGAAATTAAAAATTGCGGAGCTATCACGAACCCGATGCTTCCTAATAAAACAAAACAACAATAATTAATTTTCACTGTGCAGGATTTTATCTATTGATTAATTCTGCACAGTGAATTATGAAATTTGCGCTACGCAAACTATAAAACAGGCTTTTTTAAGCCTTAAATCATTCTATTAATTTAGAATGATTACTTCAATTTAAGTTTCTTCTACCATTTTTACTATGATTTTTAGAAGGAAGTAGAAAGTATTTGTGATCGATTAGTGAAGAAAGATTATGGAATTTATGTATAAGGATATTCATATCGGGAAACTTATTTTTCAATTGGTTACCGAAAAAGAGATAGACGATGACCGTATCGTGAAATTTCTAAAGGTTTCTCAAAATAAGATTAATGAAATGTATCAGTCAAAAGATTTAGGTACAGAAATATTATTGCTTTGGAGCAAATTGTTAGAGTATGATTTTTTTAGAATTTACTCGCAACATTTATTGCTTTACGCGCCACCGGCATCTTTAAATTATAAGAATAAAGATAACGTTTCAAGTCTGCCGCAGTTTCGTAAAAATGTTTACACAACCGAAATTATAAATTTTATAGTTGAATTGTATCAGAATAAAGAAATGACGCAGAAAGAAATAATTGAGAAGTACAACATCCCAAAAACAACATTGTACAAATGGATAAAGAAGCACAAAAAAGAGTTATAATTCCAAATTATAAAAGGATCTATGAGGATTTGCTTGATAGAAAGTATCCGCATAAAAAAGAAGTATGTAAAGCTGTTTTAGCAAAGGAAAAACTGAATTCGATGGATGTTTTTTTGCTGAACAATTTAATTTTTGACAAAGAAACCAAAGAAGAAAAGGAGAACGATCAAAAATACCGATCTTACGACAAAACATCTATTCTTAAAATTCTTCAATATCAGGTAAAAAATAAACTGAACAATACACAGTTGGCAGATCATTTTGGTTTAAGCCGCAATACGCTTGCCAAATGGAAAAAAATGTTTCAATTGTAAAAGCAAATGCCGCAATTAAGCGGCATTTTTATTATCTGTTGGCAATAACTTCAATAGTAGTTTTGTTAAAAGCAGGCAGGTCTTTCGGTGTACGGCTGGTAATAAGGTTTCCGTCAACAACTACCTCTTTGTCTTCCCAATGTGCACCGGCATTTTTAAGGTCGACTTCAATGACTTCTACCGATGTTATTTTTTTGTTTCTAACCACTTCGGCATTAATCAGCACTTGCGGTCCGTGGCAAATAGCGGCAACGGGTTTGTTTTCGTTAAAGAAAGCCTGAACAAATTTTATAGCTTCTTTGTTAACACGCAGTTTGTCTGGATTAATCACTCCGCCGGGAATTACCAAGGCATCAAATTCAGTAGATTTTGCATCAGCCAGCTGTAGATCAACATCATACTCCTTCGTCCAATCATCACCCGATTTTGCTTTTACCTTACCGTTTTTGGGCGATACAATCAATACTTCGGCACCAGCTTCTTTCAAGGCATCACGCGGACTTGTCAATTCAATTTCTTCAAAACCGTCTTCGGTTAAAATGGCAATTTTTTTCCTTTTAAATCATTCATAGCTTTAATTTTTTAAAATGAAACTACAAGTTAGCAATAATTCGGCAGCTAAAAAATGCATAGTCAGTCACTAAAGAACATCTTATCAAAAACTTAACAGTTCCATGTCGTTTTTAACAGGGTAACGACATTTTTAAAAACTAGTAAATAAGTACCTTTGATAAGATCATAAGAATGAATGTTTTGGAACGAATTGAAGAGAAATTAATGATTCTTGCCGATGCCGCAAAGTACGATGTAAGTTGCAGTTCAAGCGGAAGCAAGCGAAAAAATACCGGGGCAATTGGCGATGCGTCTTCTTCCGGAATTTGTCATACCTATACCGAAGACGGCAGGTGTGTGTCGTTATTAAAAATTCTGCTGACAAACCATTGCATTTACGATTGTGCTTTTTGTGTAAGCCGTAAAAGTAACGATGTAAAACGGGCTGCTTTTACGGTAGAAGAAGTTGTAGATTTAACTATGAACTTTTACCGTCGAAATTACATTGAAGGATTGTTTCTAAGCTCGGGGATTTTTAAAAATGCCGATTTTACCATGGAACGCTTATTGCGAATTGTTAAAAAATTGCGGTTAGAAGAACGCTACAACGGTTACATTCATTTAAAAACCATTCCCGGTGCCAGTGAAGAACTGATTCAGGAAGCCGGTTTGTATGTTGACCGTATGAGCATTAATCTGGAAATGCCTACCGAAGCCGGTTTAAAACTGGTGGCTCCCGAAAAAAGTCACGATGCCGTTCGCAAGCCGTTACAGTTTGTAAATACCAAAATTCAGACGTTTCAAAACGAAAAAAAACTGATCAAGCATACTCCGACATTTGTTCCAGCCGGACAAAGTACCCAGATGGTTATTGGTGCCACGCCCGAAAACGATTGGGAAATTATGAGTGTTGCCGATGAATTTTACAAGAAATACCAACTTAAACGCGTGTATTACAGCGGATACATTCCTATAGATAGTACCGATTCTAATTTACCGCAAATAGGTACGCGACCGCCATTAATCCGAGAAAATCGATTGTATCAAACCGATTGGCTGTTACGGTTTTATAATTTCTCTTTGAACGAAATTCTGAATCCGGCATTTACACAATTAGATCTGGATATCGATCCAAAACTAGGTTGGGCATTGCGAAACCTGCATTTGTTTCCGGTTGATATCAACAAAGCCGATTATCATAACATTATTCGTGTTCCGGGGATTGGCAGAGGATCTGCAATGAAAATTGTTTCAGCAAGAAAATATGGAAGTCTACGCGAATATCAGCTCAAAAAAATGGGAATTGCCTACAACAGAGCAAAACATTTTATTACCTGCGCTGATACAGTTACGCCTTTGGGTTTTAAATATGCACCGCAACTAAAAAACATTATTTTACAAACAGGGAACAGCAAATACAAGCAAGAAATTGCCGAAAACCAGTTAAAACTTTTTTAGATGAATTATATTTTCGATGGCAGCTATCAGGGGTTTTTGTGTTGCGTTTTCGAATGTTTCGAAATGAAGGAATGGCATGCAGTGCCTGTTGCTGAAGGCTTGTTTCAACCCGATATATTTCAGCCTGAAAGAACTATTTTTACCGATGTTGATAAAGCACAGCGTATTCAGAAAGGATTGAAGATCAAATTTGGAAAATCGCTTACCGATGATATCTACAGAGCTTTTTTGTCTGAAGATCCGTTGGCATGGCAAGCCGCGTATTATGTTATGGTGCGATTGTTTCAGGGACAAGCTGATGTATTGGAAAATTTTGGCGATACGCAGGTACTTTACTTCCATCAAACCTTAAAAAAAGTGAGCAGGGAACGCCACCGCATGAAAGCGTTTATACGTTTTAGTAAAAGTAACGACGGATTGTATTATGCAATCATTGAACCTGATTTTAATGTACTGCCTTTGATATTGTCGTTTTTTAGAAACCGATATGCCGATATGCCTTGGATTATTTACGATGTAAAACGTAAATACGGATTTTATTATGATATGGTGGCTGTATCGGAAATCGAAATTGATACCACCGAACAGAAAAATTTACAAAGCAGCAGTTTAACAATTGCTTTAGATGAACGCGACGAACTTTTTAAACGTTTGTGGAAGCAGTATTTTAAAAGTACCAACATAGAAGCACGTAGGAACATAAAACTGCACGTAAAGCATGTTCCTAAAAGATATTGGAAATATTTGGTTGAAAAACAGAGATAAATAATTTACTTCGAAATTCAGTCAACGAAACACGTCAGTTCGAGCTTGTCGAGAACTTATTTTTATTGACTTCTCGATACGCTTCAACATGTTTCGCTACTCGAAGTGACGGAGTTCTGATTTTCATCAACTTTATTTATCATGCTTGGTCCAAACCAATCGCGATAAATCGTACCCTGCATTTTCGGCTTCCTTCAAAAATTTTTCTTTAACGTTGTTTGGAATGGTTTTGTTTCGGGAAAGGATCCAGATGTAATCTTTTGTTTCTCCAAAAATCAAAGCATTTTCATAATCGGGCTGCATTAAAACCACATTGTATCCGCCATAAAAAGGTCCGAAAAAAGAAACTTTCAATGCACCTTCGTTTGTTTTGTCAACAAAAGTTGCTTTTCCGTTGGCTTGTTCCCATTTGTCTTTAACATAGTTGTAACCTCTGTTTACTACTTTAACGGTTCCGTTATCGTTTAACGAATAGGTCGCAGTAACGTTGCTTAAATCTTTTTCGTGTTTAAAATCAAATCGGGCAATTTCGTACCAAGTGCCCATGTAAGGTTCAATTTTAAAATCTTTAACAACGGTAATTCCTTCCGGAACTTTAACAGATTTGCACGAGTATACAAATCCGGTAACACCTGCAATTACTATAACGGCAGCTGTTAATAATACGTTTCTTCTTTTCATGGCAAATTATTTATATCGAACATAAAAAATCACATTCGAAATAATCAATATGAATTTACGAAATTATTATGGGAATTGGTTACGTATATTTTATATTTTTGAGGGTTGATTTTAATAGTATGAAAATTAGAAAAGCCAATACAAAAGATTATCCTCGAATTATGGAAATTTGGGAAAGTTCGGTTAAGGCAACACATGATTTTCTGAAACAAGAAGATTTCGAACTGTTTAAAAAAATGATTCCTACCGAATTTCTACCGCAATTGAATGTTTTTGTGATGGAAGATAATGGGATTATTCCAGCTTTCTTTTCAGTTTCCGATGATAATCTGGAAATGCTGTTTGTTGATGCCGAAAGTAGGGGCAAGGGCTTTGGAAAAATTGCAGTTGATTATATTATTAACACATTGCAGATTTATAAAGTTGACGTTAACGAACAAAATCCGCAGGCGGTCGACTTTTATTTAAAACAAGGATATCAACAACAAGGTTACTCTGAAACCGATGGTATGGGAAAACCTTATCCGTTACTTCATTTAGAATATTCAATAAATAAATAATTACTATGAAAAATTTAGTTTTAGCACTATTTACCGTTACAACATTGGTTACTACCGGTTGTGTGTGTAAGAAAAACAAGGTAGAAACAACCGAACAAAATCAGGAAAACGTAACGGTTACAGGCAAGATTACTGCCATAACTAACGGAAAAGACGGTTACACAGCGGTGTTACAGGCTGCCGACAAAAAAATGTACAACGCTACAATAAGCAGAATCAATCTGCAAAAATCGGGTAGCGAGTATAAGCGTTACGAAGAAGGCGAAACCATTACCGTTTCAGGATCTACCTGGGTTGATACCGAAGGTGTAACGTATATCACCGTAACAGAATTGCAGTAATCTACTCTTTAGATTGCACCAAAACCCAATAGCGAAAAGCCAGAACGGCTTGCTGTATCTTGCTTAATTTGGCAGGATCTTTATCTATATAGCTGGGCAGTATTTTTTTATTGATACTGTTCAGCATTTTAAAAAATGATTTTTTCATGCTTTTTTATATAAAGATATTCAATAAAAATCAAAAACCTGCAATTGGTAATTTAGCATTTATTTATAACTAATCCGTCATCATTTTACGAACTTTACAATAGCTATCAATCCTTAAAAGCTTTATGTATGAAAAGTATTAAAATGCTGAATGTGGTTAACCTCTTCTTTTTGTGTTGTTTTGCACTGCCGTTTTCATCGTGCGGACAAAGCACATCTAAATCTAACACGAAAGAAAAATCAACAAATAAAACTATTGCTGAAAAACAATTAGTTTCATCAGGAAAAACAGAAACCGCTACTTTTGCAGCCGGCTGTTTTTGGTGCGTGGAAGAACAGTTTAAGCAGTTAGAAGGAGTTGTTTCGGTAACATCGGGTTATACTGGTGGAACAAGCGAAAATCCAACGTATGAAGAGGTTTCTAACGGAAACACCAATCATGCCGAAGCCTGCAATATTGTGTTTGATCCTGCTGTAATTTCGTATAAAGAACTGTTGGAAGCTTTTTTTGTAACGCACGATCCTACACAATTAAACCGACAAGGGAATGATGTAGGAACGCAGTATCGATCTGCGGTTTTCTATCATAATCCCGAACAAAAACAACTGACCGAATTTTATATTGATCAGCTTAATAAAGAAAAAGCTTATGATAAACCGGTTGTTACGCAGGTGGCTCCGTTTAAAAAGTTTTATAAAGCAGAAGATTACCATCAGAATTATTACGAAAACAATCCCGATCAGGCGTATTGTCGTTTGGTGGTTAAGCCAAAAGTTGATAAATTTAGAAAAGCATTCAGTGAAAGACTGAAAAAGTAGTTTTAATTTAAAAAGAAATCCTATGAAAAAGATTCTATATTGTTTTGGTGTGATTGTGCTGTTAAGTGCATGTGCCAAAAAAACAGAAAAGATTGAAAGTAATGATCCGGTTACATCTACAGTTACTAATTCAAACCAAACCGATTTTTCGGGAATGTATAATTACCAGGAAAATGGTACTACTGTAAAGCTACAGCTTAAGGTTGATGGCAATAAGGCAAGCGGAAACCTAATGTATGCCTTAAAAGAAAAAGACCGAAATTCGGGTACTTTTATTGGCGAAATTAAAGATGGAATTCTGCTGGCAGATTATACGTTTTCTTCGGAAGGAGTTTTGTCTGAAAGACAGGTTGCATTTAAACTAACCGGAACATCTGCGGTTGAAGGTTATGGCGATGTTGAGCAAATAAACGGAAAAATGGTGTTTAAAGATCCTGCAAATTTGGAATATGATAAAGGGCTGGTATTGACAAAGAAATAATCTAAGCCTAAATAATAAAGAGTAGGTTTAAAATAATGTGGCTGTACAAAAAAGGAATTTACCTTAATTACTAAGATGAATTTCTTTTTGTGGGTCTTTTAACCCTCATTGAGCATTCATTTAATACTAAAAGATTAAACTGCTACGGAATGTAATATTTTTTTTAGATTTCTAAGGTCTTAAAAAAAATAATATAACTTTACAGGAGATATCCCTCTTTTATGGGATACATTAATTGTAAGTAATATGACTACATACCCTATGCCGCCTAATGAAAACCAAAGGCTTGAAAGTTTAAAGCTCCACGAATTATTGGATTTAAAAAAAGATCCTGAATTGGATATTTTTGCAGAAGCAGCATGTTTGATTACCGATTGCCCTGTGGCGATCATTGGAGTAATGGAGGCAGATCATCAGCGTATACAAAGCTGTGTTGGAATGGATGTAGATTTTGTTCCGCGTCGTGAAACAGTTTGTCAGTATACTATCATGAGTCGAGATGTTCTTATTATTGAAGATACCTTTCTTGACGAAAGAACATCATCCAAAAGAATGATAATCGATGGAAATATCAGGTTTTATGCTGGTGTTCCTTTAGTTGATGAAAACGGGTTGGTACTGGCAACAATATGTGTTGTAGATTTTGTCCCTAAATTACTTTCGGATAAACAGATTGTATCTTTAAAAAATCTGGGCAAGGCAGTTACTAAAACACTGCTTCGCAGAAGAGAGAATATTCAGGCGGAATATTTTTCTGAAATCTTTAATGTTACCAATAATCTTATTTGTGTCTTAAAGAATGATCAGGTATTTAAAGATATAAATCCAGCATTCGAAGCTCTGTTTCATAAGAGTAAAAGTGAACTGGTTTATTTGAAGTTATCAGATGTATTGGGAAACAGTACAGATTTGCAACAAAAATTAGACGCGTTATCTTATAATTCAGGAGGATTTACTACCACAACAATAACAAAACTCGATGATCAGGAAGAGTTGTTTATAGAATGGTACTTTAAACCTAATAGACAAAATACCGAAATAATATGTTTTGGCCGCAATATTACTCATGATATTGAAGAACACAGGAAACTAGAAAGTTCGGAACGCCGTTTTAGAAATTTCTTTGAAAATGCGATAGGACTTATGAGTATGCACGATCTAAATGGAAAGATTCTTGCCGTGAACGAAAAAGGGCGAGAAATACTTGACTTTTCACCGGAAGATGTCGGCAATTTGTCATTACAGCAACTGGTACCGCCGCAACACCTGCAAAATTTAAATGATTATATGCAGCGTATCATAGAAAAGGGTGAAGATACCGGAACAATGATTCTACGTACAAAGACCGGAAAAGATATTTACTGGATGTACAACAATATGCTGGAAACCGATGAGAACGGTAAACAGTATGTGGTAAGCACAGCACTGAACATGACCGAGCGGATACAATTGGAAAGGGATTTGATTTATACCCAGAAAATTTTAGAACAGACAAATAAAGTAGCGAGTGTAGGAGGGTGGGAAGTGAACCTGAAAACGAATAAGATATTCTGGTCTGATTCTACAAAAAAAATTCACAGGGTTCCGGAGCAGTATACCCCCGATTTAGATAGTGCAATTGCATTCTATGAAGAAAAAAGCAAACCAAGAATAGAGCAGTTGTTTTTGCGTGCGGTAGAAAAAGGACTTCCTTACGATGAAGAGCTAAGGCTAAAAAGGCACGACGGTTCATTGATATGGGTTCGTGTGAAAGGGATTCCTGAATTTGAAGACGGTGTATGTGTGCGGGTGTTTGGAATTATTCAGGATATCGATCAATCGAAGAACACATATCTTGAACTTGAGAAGAAAGAAGCCATGTTACGGTATTTTGTAAATTACGTGCCGGCTGCAGTAGCAATGCTAGACAATAACTTAAATTATATATCGGTAAGTAAAAGATGGTTGCAGGAATTTCATGACAATTGTTCGGATATCATCGGACAGAATTTATATGAAGTAAATCCGAATATTCCCGACGAAAGAAGGGCTATATACACTAAAGCTCTTCAAGGACAGGCGTACAAAAATGAAAATCAGAAGTTTGAGATACCGGGTGAAAGCACGCCACAGCATTTTAACTGGGAGGTGATTCCTTGGCATTTATCTAACGGTACGGTGGGTGGAGTAGTGATATCAACGCAGAATATAACAAATTCCGTAAAAATAAATCAAGAATTAAAAGAAGCAAAAACATTAGCAGATTTAGCAAGTAAGGCAAAGTCTGAATTTCTTGCCAATATGAGTCATGAAATACGTACACCGTTAAATGGTGTAATTGGTTTTTCTGATCTGCTGCTTAAAACGCCTTTAACAGATATGCAGGTGCAGTATCTTAATTACATTAGCGATTCTGGAAACAGCTTATTAAGTATTATAAACGATATTTTAGACTTTTCTAAAATTGAGTCAGGCAAACTAGAGTTGTTTATTGATCGATACAATGTTTACGATTTGGCAAACCATGTAGTTAACATTATACTGTACCAGGCGCAAAGTAAAGGACTGGAATTACTACTTAACATAGAACAAGGGCTTCCAAATACGGTTTGGATTGATGAAGCCCGTATAAAACAAGTGTTGATAAACCTACTGGGTAATGCAGTAAAATTTACCGAAGTGGGAGAAATAGAATTTGCCATAAGCAGATTAAAGCAAAACGATGAAAAAATAACATTACGTTTTTCTGTAAGGGATACAGGTATTGGGATTCCAAAGGAAAGACAAAAACGCATTTTTGATGCTTTTACGCAAGAAGACAGTTCTGTAAGCAAAAAATATGGCGGAACAGGACTTGGATTGACCATTTCAAATAACCTACTGAAGTATATGGGAACGAACCTTATGCTTGAAAGTGAAATGGAAAAAGGATCTGTCTTTTATTTTGATATCGAAGTTCCGTATGATAAGGATGATCTGCAGGAAAATGATGATGATATGACAGAAATAGGCAGGGTATTGGTTGTAGACGATAATCAGAATAACAGAACCATTTTACAACACATGCTGGCGTATAAAAATATAAAATCTGAAGCGGCGGCAAACGGCTTGGAAGCGATTCAGCTTTTAATGAATGGAGAACGATTCGATATGATTCTGATGGATTATCATATGCCGGTGTTATCGGGATTAGAAACAATTGAAAAAATAAAGGAATTGTTTAAAATTCAGGAAGAAATGATTCCACTTATCGTACTGCATACTTCGTCTGAAGAAAATGAATTCATATCAGCATTTAGAAAACACGATAAATCATACTGCTTATTAAAACCTATTAAATCCGACGAACTTTATAGAACGCTGGAATATGCCGTAAAAGATTCTAAACAAGATATATTAAAGAAAGAAAATAATATTTCTGAAGAAGAAATGATCATTCAACAGCCTATGACGGTGCTCTTGGCAGACGATAATCCGGTAAACAGGGCACTTAATAACAAAATGATGCAGCTTAGTGCCCCCAATGCTATCTTAATAGAAGTTAATGATGGAAAACAGGCATTGCTGAAATGCAGTGAAACAGTTTTTGATTTAATTTTAATGGATGTTCAAATGCCGTTTATGGACGGTATAGAAGCTACAAGATCAATCCGTACGCTTCCTGATTATAAAGATGTGCCTATAGTAGGAATCAGTGCAGGTAATTCTGTAGGCGAGAAAGAGCGATGTTTGTCGGCAGGTATGTCCGATTTTCTTCCAAAACCTATAAGACAGGCTGAATTGTTTGCTGTAATTAAAAAAAATATTGCTGTTGATTATTACACAACTAGGAATTCGAATTTAGATACTTCAGATCATTTGGATAAAAAAATGATTGAAGAGCAGCTAGGTGATGATGAGGAGTTTAAAGATTTCTTTATAAACTTAGTCATTCAAGAACTTACCAATACTAAAGAAGAGCTGCAAAAAATTATTTCAGATTACGAAAGTAGCACAGCAAAGGGTTTTCTTCATAAACTTAAGGGGACTTCTGGCACATCGGGGTTGGTAAAATTAACCGAAAGTGCTACTTTTTGGGAAAAAGAGGTAGATGCTGATCCAGATCTGTATAAGCTGGAAACTGAAATAACAAATGAAATTAATAAGGGAATAGAGATTTTCCGCCAAATAAAAAAAAAATAAAGATATGTTGATTTTAATAGCTGAAGACGACGAATTAATATTAAGGACCATAGAGCATAAGCTTAAAAAAGAAGGGTACGAGGTGCTAATGGCACGTAATGGTAAAGAAGCAATAGATTTAATTAAGGTAAAAGATATTGATCTAATAATATCAGACATTATGATGCCTTTTGCTTCAGGTACCGAAATATTGTCGGCCATTAGGTCATTTGGTAAAAATATTCCGGTTATAATGCTTTCTGGGCTTGGTCAGGAAGAAGTAGTTTTAGATGCCTTTAATCTTGGAGCGGCAGATTTTATGGTGAAACCTTTCAGTCCAACCGAACTGATATTGCGCATAAAACGTCTTATGTCTCAAAAATAAATAAAGTATGGGAACAGTACATTTAAGTATTTTGATCCATGACCTGGTACTGATTTTCTTAACGGTACTTGTGCTGATTTTGATAATGATTGGCGCAGTATTGTTTTATGGTTTCTACCAATACAAGTCGCTGAAAAACAAACGCGATTGGGAATCTTTGATTGATTCAAGGGTAAGTAATGCTATAGTATTTTCCGAAGAAAAAGAAGTACCTGAAAGTGAATTCTTCCACAGTCATTCTCAAGAAGGTTCATTCAGGAATCTGCTGTTGGAAAAACTGGTATCGTCAAAGAAAAAATTCTCGGGAGTGGCTCAAGATGAAATTCAACGCCTTTTTGTTAATTATAAACTGTATAAAGAGGCTGTTCAAAATTTAAATAGTACCAAACCCTACATAATTGCAGGTGGTATTCAGGAAGCTACCGCGATGAAAATGACTGACAGCCTGCCACAAGTAGAAAAATATTTGACTCATCCCGCTTCACAAGTCTATAATGAAGCGCAATACGCTATGGTTGTATTCAAAGGTTTTAGCGGTTTGGCTTTTCTAAATACGCTGGATACTGCACTCTCAGATTGGCAGCAATTGCGACTGTTGGGATCCCTACAAAAGATTCCAAACGATTCGGATTTACCTGTTGAATTATGGCTTAAAAGCAGTAATTTATCAGTTGTGATTTTTATATTGAAACTGATTAAGAAATTTCAGATGCTGTCATTCTATGATCGGGTTAAAGGTTTGCTTTACCATGAATCTGAAAAAGTTCGACTCAATGCAGTCTTAACACTGCAGGTTCTTGAAAACGATCGTACAAAGGATGACTTTATAGAAGCGTATCCTTCGCAGCCTGTAAAGGTTCAACTTGCAATACTGCGCGCGATGAAACATTCTAATGACAAGCGCTATTTTGATTTTTTTATGACGCAATTAAACAATCAGCCTATTGTTGCTTTAAAGATAGAAGCGGCACAAGCGCTATTGGCATTAGGGTTTTCTGAAAGTTTAAAAGAAACCGCTCACAGTAAAGCTGTATCGGAACAAATAAGGGAAATTGTAAAACACGTATTACAGCAGAAGATATGATTGACTTTGCCCACACTGTATATATAATTGTTATTTGGCTGTTTTTACTATATTCTGCAGCAGTTTTTCTGGTTTATTCGTGGATAGGAATTTATGCCTTTGGAGCGGTAAGACGCTATAAAAATGAAAATACGTTTACCGATTACGGTATTATAGCGTCAAATCCCAACGCACCCACATTCAGCATTATAGCTCCTGCTTATAACGAGGGGCTTACTATCGTTGACAATGTTCGTTCACTATTGTCGCTTTATTATCACAATTTGGAGATCATTATTGTTAATGACGGAAGCAAAGATAATTCTATCGCTAAACTGATTGATGCTTACGATTTGGAACGTATATCGTTTTTTGTACAGGGAACTATTGAAACAAAACCTATAAGAGGAATTTATAAAAGTAAAAATCCGGCGTTTAAAAAACTGTTGGTTGTAGATAAGGAAAACGGTGGAAAGGCAGATGCATTAAATGTTGGTATAAATGTTTCTTCGGGAGAATATATGGTTTGTATTGATGTGGACTGTATTTTGGAACAGGATGCGATCTTAAAACTTGCAAAGCCTTTCTTGGAACAGGCTGATAAAAGAGTAATTGCCTGCGGTGGTGTAATACGTTTAGCTAACAACTGTAAAATAGAAAATGGAAAAGTGGTAGGGGTTAACCTTCCTAAATCACGATTGGGTAGAGCACAGGCATTAGAATATATCAGAGCGTTTGTATTGGGGCGTATGGCATGGTCACGTGCATCGGGGCTTATTCTTATATCGGGAGCTTTTGGAGCTTTTGATAGGGAAATAGTATTAAAATGTGGTGGATATGATACATCTACCGTAGGCGAAGATATGGAACTGGTTGTGCGTATGCGCCGGTTTATGGAGGAAGCGAAGGAACCTTATGAGGTAGTTAATATTCCGGAACCTCTTTGCTGGACCGAAGTTCCTGAAAGTAAAGACATATTCTCCAGACAAAGAAACCGTTGGATGCGCGGAACTATGGAAACGCTTTGGAAACACCGCAAACTAATGTTCAACCCTAAATACGGTAAGTTGGGCATGATAAGTTTACCGTATTGGTTTCTGTTTGAATTTTTGGGACCCTTGGTAGAGTTCTCAGGATATGTTATTTTCTTGATATTCTTACTTTTGGGTATCGTTAACTGGCCATTCTTTTTTGTATTGTTTGCCTTGGTAATTTCAACCGGTATTTTATACTCCGTTTACGCAGTTTTGGTCGATTTGGTCGGCAGGCAGGTATATACAAAAAGAAAAGATTTTCTTACTCTAATTGCAACTGCTGTGGCAGAACCTTTTTATTTCCATCCTTTAACGGTAAAGGCTGGTGTAAGTGGTTTTATAGATTATTTTAAAAAATCTCACAGTTGGGGAGAAATGACGAGGCAAGGCTTTAGTCAGTCTGCAAAATGCTTGTCTCAAAAAGAGAAATTTATTCAATTTGTTACTTCGGGCTTAAAAAAATGGGGACTTATTGCAGCTATTCTTTCAGCACTGTACCTTATAGGTGTTTTTGTAGAATGGATATGGTATAAGAAAAATTTTAATGATATTGATACTGTTTCTGTCTTAAAATATCTTTATATATCCAATACTATATTTTTACTTAAATTACTGTCTGTTTTAGGTATTTTATATTTTATTTTTCGCTTATTAAAAGAAAAAATTGCAAATTTTTTCATTATTGTAGCAGCTACATTAATAATCGTAAGTCAGTATGGTTTGTTTCTTTATTTTGCAGAGACAAAGAATATTTTAGGTGCAGATTTGTTCTATTATAGTTCGGCAGAAATCCATCAGATTTTAAGATCGAGCGGAATGCTGAATGTAAAGAATGTGGCGTTAATTTTATTACTGGCTGCAGCTACCGCAATTCCGTTATTTATAGTAACAAAATTTTCCTTTAAATCATGGTATGCAGGTGCAGTGCTTATTCTTGTTGGTTTTATTTTGATGGTGATTCCAATTAATAAATTTGCAGAAAGCTTTAAAAGTAACGAATTCCAACAAAATGCGGCTAAAAGTAAAGTTTCTTATTTCATTGGTTCTTATACCGAAAATTATATAAGTGAAAATTCCGAGATGTTTAAGTGGCTTTACCCGACTGTTGAAGCCGATATTGATAAGAAGAATTTTGACAATGAATATCCGTTTTTTAAAGAAGAGGATACGGCAGATTTTTTAGGTAGTTATTTTAATCAATCTGATAAAATACCTAACGTAGTTGTTGTTATTGTTGAAGGACTTGGGCATGCATACAGTTCGCCCAATGGTTATGTAGGTAATTTTACGCCATTTATAGATTCTTTAAGTGGTAAAAGTTTGTATTGGGATTTTAATTTAAGTTCTTCAGGTCGAACTTTTGCGGCATTGCCTACTATTTCGGGATCACTTCCTTTTGGAAAAAATGGATTTTTGGAAATTGAAAAAGTACCACAGCATTTTAACTTGTTTAACATATTAAAGATTAATGGTTTTGAAACAGGCTTTTTTTATGGTGGGAATGTTTCTTTTGACCGCATGGATAAATTTCTGGAATACAGTGAGGTAGATCATATTATAGATCAGGCGTCTTTTGATGGTTCATACCGTAAACTTCCGCAAAGTAATGGTGAAAGCTGGGGTTATGAAGATCAGGCGGTGTTTAAAAAAATGCTAAATGTACAAAAAGAAGTAAACAAACCTTACTTTAACATGATCCTTACCTTGTCAACCCATAATCCGTTTTTAATTAACAATACTGCTTATTACGAGAGTAGATTCAACGAGCAGGTAAAATCGAACCACATTACCACTAGTCAGAAAACATGGGCATTGCAATATAAAAAACAATTGGTTACGGTTATGAATTTAGATCATGCGCTTGAACAGTTCTTTGATACATATAAAAAGCGATCTGATTTTGCTAATACCATTTTTATAATTACCGGAGATCACAGTATGCCTGAAATTCCGCTACAGGAAAAAATAGACAGATATCGTGTACCCTTAATTATCTATTCTCCTTTGTTGAAACAACCTCAGCGTTTTGAAAATATAGTAAGTCATTTTGATATTGCACCTTCTCTTTTAGCTTATTATAGAAAGAATTATAATTTAAAAACCCCTGCAAAAGTAGCATGGATTGGAAATGGACTTAAGGGTACTATTGAAATGACCAGTAAAAGTTTCCCTTTAATGCAGAGTAAGGATCAGATTGCCGATTTTATATCCGGTAATTATCATTTAAATCAAAATAATCTTTACTCTCTTAAAACCAAAAATGAAGAATTGATTGAAAATGAGGCTACTAAAAATAAAATAACAAAACAGTTTAATTATTTTAAACAGAAGAACAATGCATTCTATTCATCTCAAAAATTAATTCCTGATTCTTTAATTTTGGAATTCTTTAGTACTGATAAATAGTATTCATATTAAGAATGTTGTCTTCTGACGTAAAAAAAAATGGATCATAATTTTTATGATCCATTTTGTATATATAAACGATCTTTAAAAGTTTCGGGTGTATCCTATACTAAAATCAAACTGGTTGCCTTTTTGGTTTATGCGGTACTCTTGATTAGAGTAAAGAAATGTTAGCGTAAAGATGTTTAATTTTTTTACAGAGAATGTATATTCACACCCGACTTTAAAGGTTTTAAGTTTAAAATTTTCGTTTGCAAGCAGGTTGTTTGTACTTTCTTCAGGACTTATACCAGAGCCTACCTGTATACCAAAATAATCGTTTGCACCTTTGGTATAATAACGCACGGTACCGGTATATGAATGCGATATATTCTTATTATCAGGTGTAAGGTAGGTTCTTAGATTAAACCAGTAATTTTTATAATATTTTCCAACCGATGCAGTGTACATCCAAATGTTATCACTGAAATAAAGCTGACGGTATCCTAACTCTCCTTCGAAACTTTTTGGAAGATTTGCAAATAAAGAAACACCTGTTCTGTATTTTGGAAAGATACCAACATTTTCAGAATAGCCTGCACCAACGTAAAGATAAAAGGTTTTTGAGATACGCGGATAGGCTTCCAACTCAATCTGTTTCCCGTCTGCTCCAAATTTGTTGGCATAATTACCTCTTAAAATTACCGAACCATATTTAGTTACCCTTTTATAACCCAGTCCTACAATATGCCAGTCTTCGTCGAATTGTTTGTCAAAATGTGTCAGATTATAAATTACACTTAACGCATTTTTAGAGTTAAGTTCTTTAATTCTATTGTACATTGCTCTGGCTTCGGTATTTTTAGGATTAAGCTCTAAAACATAAAGTACTGCTTCTTCGGCTTTTGCAGGATCGTTTGTAGAATGAATTTTTGCTTTTAGTAACCACAAATCCTCTGATTTTGGATGATACTGAAGTCCTTTTTCAACAATGTCTAATGCCTTTTCTTCATTACTGTTCCAAAATTCTAAAGAACCATAGGCAATAAAAAAATCTTCATCTTGAATCATCTTCTTTTCTAAATCTTCAAAAAGTACCCTTGCAGAAGTTACATCATCATTCCATGTGTATAATCTTCCCAAAAAAACAGATATATCAGTATAATCTGGCGACTTCTCCAAAGCTTCTTTTACCAGAGCTATAGATTTAGAATAATCCTTCTCTTCAAAAGCAATAGTTCGTGCTTTAGCAAACAGTTCGTCTGTAGTTAAAGATTCCTGACTGTAAAACGCCACCGGAATTAAAAATGTGAGAATTAAAGTAAAATATCTCATTACAGTTTTATATTAGTTAACATTCTTGTTACTATAACCGAAGGTATAAAAAATTAAAGTGGATAAAAAATATTTATTTGTGCGAGATTTTTAATAAAATTTTACAAAAAAGCTGAAGTAAAAGAAAATTAAAATGCCATTGGGATAAGGTTTTGTAACACTTTATAATAACTATTGTAAAAAATAATTGATACATAAATAAAAGAATGCACAAGTTGGTATAGAAACAACAAATGATATACATTTGCCTCGTATTTAAATTGTTAATTATGAAAATCAGATACTTTTAATAAGTTTTAATAAAGCCCTTTTTGTGTTTTACAATTAAAAATCTTTACGAGGATATGGTAGTTTAAAAGATGCTGTAAATATGGAATGCTGTATAAGTTTAGTATTGAAAGATAATTGATTACAACCTAAAAATAATATTATTTTTTGTAATAATGCTGCTGAACAAAAACGAATGTTTCCTTAATTAAATGATGGATTTCTTTTTTATCGGCCTCTGTAAAACCGTGATTTCCTTTTTTGACTTTAATAAGTTTGTTGGTAATATCAAGCTTGTTAAGTTCTCTATGTAGTTTTTTCGATTGTTTAAAAGGAACAATAAAATCTCTGTTGCCATGTAGAATTAAAATCGGAGTTTGTGGTGCAGTCTGTAAATGTTCAATAGGCGAGTATTGTCTTGCTACGGCAATTGCTTCTTCTTTATTTGTATTAATATCGAACGATGTCATTGCAAAGATTAATTTCTCCCTAATGTCATACAATTTTGGTAGAAACAGTTTGTAAGTTTTTTTGGTAAACCAGCTGGCGTTGGTTTTTAAAATTTTGTTTAGATCGGTTGGTCCGAAATTATCAAGAATAAAACGAATTTTAAGTGATCCGTTTGATTGTTCGGCGGTACACCCAATCATTAAAGCCAAATGCGCTCCGGCTGATTCTCCCCATAATCCTATGTTTTCTGTATCAAAATTAAATTGATCTCCATTATCTGCAATCCAACGTATTGCATCTTTACAATCATTTAACTGTTCTGCAATATCAACAGTTTTGCTAACCAAACGGTAATTTATAGCTACAACGGTATATCCGTTTTCCTGTAAAGTATCTTTAATGCCCTCGGTATAATGGTACTTAATTTCTTTGTCGCCCTTTGCCCATGCACCTCCGTGAATAAACACAACAACCGGGCTTTTTTCGAAAACTTTTTGATTGGGAAGATGAATGTCGAGTTTAACAGTGTCTTTCTCTACAATTTTATAAGGAATATCTTTTAAGAATGTCTTTTCGTTCGCACTGTTTTGTGCTGTTATAGAAAGTGAAAACAAACCGATTATAAACAGTAATGATAGCTTCATTTTTTATGTTGTTAAACTGAAAATCTAATTTACTTATTTTTTTTCAAATAAAATTTACAGATTTAAAACTGCAGTTAAAGATCATCCTCAAATCGAAATTTAAGAAAATCGTAAAATGCGACTGAAAATGTTAAGATTCATTAAAAGAATATAAATAATACCGTAGAGTGTATTTTGTTTACAATCAATTATTTACCTTCCCTAATGAAATTCATAAGTGAAAATTTTATAGAAGGTATTTTTTCTTAGTTAAGAATAGTAGACTCAAATATAAACCAATAAATTTAGTTTATAAATAAATTAAAATATAAATTTATTGGTTTATATTTGCAATTTTTAAATGATGTTTTTGAAGTTGCCGAAAAACAATTTTTAATGCTTTGTTTAATGAAAAATTTATTAATGAAATCAACACTATCAGATGATAATTATTAGCTGTTTGTATGATTAATAGCACTTTGTAGATTCTTATCTTATCTGGATTTGCAGGTTTATCGCGGAAAAAACTCACTTATTTAATTATTCTCTTTAAAAATTTTTTATAAATAATAATGTTTTTTTTATCTTATCAATAAGTTATTTTTGTTTTTGTTAATTATATCGTTAAAATTTTAGTGTAGTCTTCTATAACTGTTATATTTGATATAGAAAAGTGTTGAAAATGAAGAAGATTGATTACACCGATGAAGAACTTTTACGCTTTATAGCGGAAACGGACGACGCAAGTTATTTTGAGATATTGTATGATCGATATGCGCCATTTATATATAATAAATGTTTTTGGTTTGTTAAAGATGAAGAAGAGGCAAAAGATCTTACGCAGGAGATTTTTATAAAAATATACCTTAATCTGTCCAAATTTAAAGGTGACTCTAAACTTTCTACCTGGATTTACGCAATTACTGTTCACACCAGTATTAAGTTTGTAGATAAGAACAAAAATAAAGCGATAATACTATCCGAAGAAAACTTACATAAACATTTCACCGAAAATATAGATAGCACCGAAACTTCTGATGCAGAATTGTTGGATATTAATTATGAAAGACTAGAGGAAATTATGAATGTGTTGCCGGTAGAAGATAAAACGTTGCTGCTTATGAAGTATCAGGATAATTTATCTATACGTAAAATAGTGGAGATTTTAAATATAAAAGAAAGTGCTGTTAAGATGCGTTTATTGCGAGCAAAGAAAAAAGTTATTGAACTACATGCAAAATTAAAATCTGCTTTAAAAAAAGTACAACAAACCAAACAATTTAATTTTTAAATTATTAATGTTAACTGATTATTTTAGTTGTCTATAGGAACTATTTGTGCTTTTGTTGTCTATATAGTACATAAAATCCGCTTCAATTTACGAAGCGGATTTTGTTATTTTTTCTGGATAAGTTCTTTTAATGTTTCTATGTGTTCTTTTAACATGACGATTGTTTCTTCATAATGTTGTATTAAAGAAATAGAATCATTGGCAACAGGTTTGTTATTTTCTTTTTTAGCAGTATTCTCATCATTACACACATCTGAACTAAAAATTTCATTAGGATGAATATTTAAAATCTCAATGATTTCTCCTAATCTGTCAATAGTTAACTGGGTTTCCCCATTTTCAATCTTTGTATATGCCCTTAATGATATACCTAGTTTTTCAGCAACGAATCCTTGTGTATAATTCTTTTCCTTTCGTATGCTTTTTAATTTTGTTTTAATTTCTAACATATTTTTTTCACGAACTTAATTTTTTAGTGCTTTTTTGTTTCTTACCTACGAAAAACAACGGCTTTTAGTTTTAATTTTTTAGTTTTTTT
>Ga0256785_1000113_pt1 | contig 26833 bp, 19 predicted proteins | sample MC6MC0936MT_FD_186041 | JGI IMG/M metagenome (GOLD analysis project Ga0256785, IMG submission 186041) | Metatranscriptome of enriched soil aggregate microbial communities from Iowa State University, Ames, United States - MC6-MC0936-MT... | ecosystem: Environmental > Terrestrial > Soil >... | reverse complement strand
GGAAGGTAGCGGGCTTATTGCGCAGGCGTTGTTGCAGGTCCAGCGCCAGGTAATTATTATTATCTACAGGCGCACCACGGTCCGTATCTACCGGTACCAGCCGGTATTTTACAATCTGTGTTTCGCCCAGTTTGAACGGCAGGATGGCCCAATAACCAGCGCTGAGGCAGCTCGCCTCCACCTTGTTCATGGCATTGAGGATCTCCGCCAGTTCAGGGTGCTTATCAATATAAGCATCATAGTCATGATCGATCACCCCCGCAGTCGTAAAGCTGCACATCTGCTGTGCATCACGGGCAAAAAATCGGTCTATATTCTGGAAGATGAAATCTGCGGTATCGCCTTCGCCCTCCAGTTTTGGTCCTTCTACACCGAACAGCTTTAAACCCAGTCCCAGCGTAGTATGCAGGTCCGGAGCGGTAGGTGCAGTATCGCTCGAGAAGCGCATCACACATTCGTAGGTATCGCCGGCAAAAATACCTTTACGATAAGCAGGGTCAATATCCTTATTGATACGGAAATGACCATAGGCAATACCATGCTGCTTGCGGAATACCGCACGTTCAGCCGGCTTCTGACCACTTTCGATGCGGGTCTTCTGCCCCATTTCGACAAACATTTCTTTGAGGCGCTGGGTTACAATGTCCAGGCTGCCTTCGCTGTCCCAGCAGGGCACATCATTAGCCGTGGGCTGCGATAAAGGGTCCAGGTTATCCGGTACAGAAGTCTTACCGGTAGTGGTTTTGGAGGATTTTTTGTTGCTTTTGTCCATTAGATGAAATATTTAATCACTTTGTGAAATATTTAGCAAAGTACAATCCTCCCCTTTGTCATAAAAGGGTAAAAACACCTGTTTTGAAAGGGGGAATGGGCGGTAAAGGGGAATTCTTATGTGTGCAAAAAAACTGAAGCGAAAAAGCCTGTTTTTTTAAGTTTAAATTTTCATATTTTGTATAATAAATTCCAACTTGCAGATATTATTATTTACGGAATAATAAATAACGGGAAAGGCAGTATAAAAGCATTGCCAATAATATCAAATTATTAATTTACAAAAAATGAATTCTACAAATTTTATTAATCATCCAATTTTCGAGAAACTGGATCAACTTAGAGAAGCCCTTGATGGTGAAATTCAAGAGAAAGTAGGATTAGAGGATTATAACTTCCTCACAACATTTCATCAATACATTACTGATAAATTAAAATTAACTGTACCAAATCTAATCCAAGAAACAGAACTTTCTAGCTTGGCATCAGAGATAGAGTCAGGGACAATTCAATTAAATTCATTTTTAGGAAATGAAAATGTCGGTCATAAGACGAATGCAATTAATAACTTTAATACAGCTTTAAGTAGGGTTAGGAATCTCCCGTTCCCTTTATCAAATGAAAGCTTTGACTTTTCAAAAACTGCAGCAAGTTATGAGTCCACACTTAGCGAAGCATATAAAAGGCTAGACGGAATCAATAAAGAGTTACAACTAAAATTAGAGAACACACAACAGGATTTAATAGATAAGGATTCTAAAATATCAGAAATAGAAAAGAAGCTTGCTGATAAAGAAATTGAAATACGAGATGTACTAACGTCTTATAATAACGAGTTCGAGTCAATTAAAAAACGAAATATTACTTCATTTGAAGCAGAAAAAAAGAGGTTCAATGAAGAAATAGCATCGGATAGAAAATTACATAAAGAGCAGTTTGATATAGATAAAGAGACAAATGACAAAATATTCAATGATCAAAAGGACGAACTTAAAAAAGTATCTGATAATGTAATTAATTCATTGAATAATAAACTAGAAGAGGCTAATAAGATCGTAAATATTGTAGGTAATGTAGGTGTTACTGGAAATTATCAGAATATAGCTAATAAACATGGCCAAAATGCTAACTTTTTTAGATGGGTGGCTTTAGCATTTATGGTCGTGATGTCTATCTTACTCATATTTTCAATTGTAGAATTAGGAAATGCAGAATTCAATTTGTATAAATCATTAGTAAGAATACTCGCAGCTGCAGTACTTAGCTATCCAGCAGTATATGCTGCCAAAGAATCTACCAAGCATCGAGTCCTTGAAACAAAGAATAGGAATTTAGAATTGGAATTAGCATCAATTGGGCCATTCATTGAACTTTTATCGGAGGATAAAAAGCAAAAAATAAAAGAAGAATTAGTCGAAAAATATTTCGGCAACAACAATACTAAAAGTGATGAGAAAAATGATAATGAAGAAGTGTCAATCAATGCTCTTGAAAAAATAATAAAAGTTATTCTACCATTTATTAAGAAATAATGAAAACTACTTCTTTGCGGAATCTACTATTACTAAAAACTATATAATTATGATTTATAATTGTGAGGATAGAATTGGTGTTTATTCCGTAGCCAAAATTTTCTGTGAAGATTTGGGTTGGATATTTCGAGAACAGCCAATTAGTGATTTTGGTATTGATGGTTTTGTTGAAATAACTTCAATAGGAGCTAATTTGAGTAATAGAATTCCGATTGGGAAGCTAATCGGTGTGCAGATAAAATCTGGGAGAAGTTTTTTTAAAAAAAGTGATGATCAAAATTACATTTTTAGAGGAATGAAAAAGCACTTAAACTATTGGCTTCATTACTCCATTCCTGTTATTATAATATTATATGACAAGGAAACTAATTCAGCTTATTGGGAGAGTGTAAATGAATCAACAGTGCATTTAGTCAATAAAACATTCAAAATTAATATCCCAAAAACGAACTTACTTAATTATGGTTGTAAAGAATCATTAAAAAGTCTAGCAATTTATAAGGGTAAACACGAATATAATCTTTGGCTGCTATTAACTTCTATTGAGATAATAAAGTTAGTTATGAATACACAACTTTTCCTTTATATAGAAATTGATGGAGCTCCGAGTATTGACACTTATTATATTGCGTTAGTGATTACAAGCGAAGATGATGATTGTATGCAAGTAATACATACTTACAATAATCCCTTTAATCGGTATGAATATCATTTCCGGATTTCTGGCGAACAAAGTCTCAAGGCTGTAATTAAAGATACTTTTCCTTGGATTGATCTTTATTTGGAGGATGTTGAATTTACAGATGAAATTCTAATTGAACAAATAGCTAATAAATTTTCTGCATGGTTTAAAGAAGAGGATTTGAAAAAGGAAATAGCAGAACTAAAAGAAGCAAATTCATTATTAAGGCTTTCATGTTACTTTGCAGATTGTTATACTTTTAGATTAGATTTAAAAATTAATGAGCTTGCTAAAGCATTTTTGATAATAAGTGATTTTTTAAATAAAGAACCAATTACTAGGCATAGAGTCTTTTCATGAGACTTAACGCATTTTTCCAAAAATGAAGTCCTGATTAATCTGAGTTTGGCGTATTAATCTTCAATACTCCATTCTCTTGATTCTTGAAAATGAAAATGTTGTACCTTTCTCTAAACAATTCTACCATGCACGAAAAAAATATTGAACGCGTCTATAAAATGTCTTTTGCAGGGGTATACCCGCATTATATTGCCAAAGTGGAACGGAAAGGTAAAACCAAAGCTGAGCTGGATGAGATCATTTTCTGGCTGACGGGTTATGATGCTAAAGGATTGCAGCAGGTATTGGACCACAAAACCAATATGGAAGCCTTCTTTGCTGAAGCACCGCAGATGAATCCGAATGCGGTGAAGATCACCGGTATGATCTGTGGTTATCGTGTAGAAGAAATTGAAGAACCGCTCATACGCAAGGTGCGCTACCTGGATAAGCTGGTCGATGAACTGGCCAAAGGTAGGGCCATGGAGAAGATCTTAAGATCGTAAATAATATACCATATATAATCGACAGGGCCGGATAAATCATCCGGCCCTGTCGATTATACGCCCCGGCACTTCCTCTCTTTGGCATCAATTTGATAACTGGCAAATCAGACCAGACGAAAGCTTACTTATTGAAGAAAAGTGCATGCTTGTTTCATTGTGTAATACAAAAAAATAGAAAAACATCATTGTATCACCATCAGGTGATACGAACATTTGCTAACTTTACCTGATCTTATTATTCATTGCCATAAGCTGATTATACATGAAAACATCCATGCTTGCTACCCTCATTTGTTTATCCGCTCCTGCATTTGCACAGGAATCACTACCGGTAATCAAAGCTACATCCGCCAAAGCGGCGATCTATATGCAGGACCGTCCCGGCAAACGATGGAATATTGAACCTGCTCAAAAACTGGATGTATTTGAAACACCTAAGATAACGACACCCCAGCAGGTCCGTTTTAAAACAGACAGCGATTCTATTGTCTTTACGCTGAAACCCGGTACCCATAAGGATTTTATCGTACTGCTCAATGGCAAGGATTCCTGCCTGACCCGCATAAAAAGCCCTGCCCTGCTGGATTTCAGCCAGCAGTACCCTACCCTGCATGATACCATCCCGATGTATATCAATGAGCATAATACCATGTATATCGCAGCGGTATTGAACGGGACCGATACGCTCTGGCTCAACTTCGACACAGGTTCCAGCGATATTACACTCAAAGAAGAAACCATCGCAAAACTAAAAACGCCTCTGGATCTATACCGCAAGCCTTATGATCTGCAGATTGGTAAGCGGCACTATACCAGTACGGTGTTTGACACTAAGTTGTCGGGTCATGGTACGGAAGGGCGCTTCGGCTGGAATCTCTTTGACGGTTATGTGGTGGAACTGAACTACGATAAGGGTATTATGGTGGTGCACGGACAACTGCCACAAGCAATAGCTGCGGACAAAAAATACACCCGGCTGCCGATGCAGTTTATAGATAATATATTTCTGGTCCGTAGCAGTTTGCAACAAAGTAAGACAAAGGGTTCTTTCTGGTTCCTCTTCGACAGTGGCTATCAGCGCACAGCTATGCTGGACAATGATCTGCTCAAAGAAACGCGGTTTCCTGCAGCGCAGATGAAGGAGCTGAACAGGGTAATTATGAGAGACGGACGGAACAATGAGATCCCGGTCGTTACGGCAAACCTGGATCAATTACACCTGGGTAATTATATACTGAAACAGGTGCCGGTACAGGTGCAGACGGCCAATAAACCCCTGGTTGGTCTGAACATTCATATCCTGGGTAATGAGGTACTGAAGCGATTCAATACCATTATGGATTTTCAGCAGAATGTTGTGTACCTGAAGCCTAATAAACGCTTTAATGATCCGTATGTTGTACAGAAACCGGGTAAGTCCTGATGTACTATGTGCATTGAAAGGATGCCCTTCGGCTCCGGCCGGTATACTGAGGAAGTGCTTAATTTTTACTTCTACCCACGTGTTAAGGTAATTTTATTTCTTTTGTAAGCAAACGTTAATCCTGCCCCATTTTATTGATTAGCAAATAAAAAGCAATAATTTTAATAAAAATTCATTATCCACCTTTCAAAAATGAGTACTATGAACGTAAAACCAAAACACATTGCTACCTTCCTCTTAGGTGTAGCAGCCGGTGCTGCGGCATTGAAGTATGCGACCATGAGTGAAGAAGATAAAGAAAAACTGACCGATAATCTTAAGAATAAGGCAAACAAAATTAAAGACGATGCCGAGACTTCTTTTGATAAGGCTAAGGAGTATTTTGCAGAGTTGAGTACCAAAGGTACTGATGCGCTGAAGGAATACTGGGCCGAGGCAGAGACCTATATCAAAGACCTGATCAATAAAAAAGAGAAAGCCGCTGATATTGCTGCTGATGCCGTTAAGGACATGAAAAATACTGCTAAAAATGCCGGAAATGATATTAAGGGTGCTATGCAGTCTTAATATCAGATAATGGTTTTGTAGAAAAGGATGGCCTGGCTATCCTTTTTTTATTGCCCTGTTTTTTGCAGAACAGGATATTTGTGTTTAGCTTTGCAACGCAAGATCCTTCGGGATCGACCACGGGGTGCCTTACTATCAGGCTGAGATCATACTCGTAGAACCTGGACCAGGTAATGCTGGTTAGGAATGGGAAGTACTAAAGTTTTCGCTGACATACTTACTCATTACACAGGACAGGAGACTGTACCGTGCCCCCGTATGCATACGTCAAAAATGTAATTGTGTAATAGATATGAAGAAACAAGCCTCAATCCTTGTGGCAGGCCTGGCCTGCACTACTGCTGTACAGGCACAGCAGGACACTACCCGTAACCGGGAGCTGACTCCTGTAGAGGTAATTGCCCTGAGGGCCAGTACCAAAGCGCCATTTGCCGCCATTACCCTCACCCGCCAGGATATTGCCAAAGGCAATGATGGCCGTGATGTTATCAACCTGCTGGATCAGACCCCGTCTGTACTGATCAATTCCGATGCCGGTAATGGCCTGGGTTATACCGATATACGCGTGCGTGGCACGGACGGACAAAGAATCAATTTTACCATTAACGGTATACCGGTGAACGATGCGGAATCGCAGGGATCATTTATGGTGAATATACCCGATCTCATTTCCTCTGCGGGAAGCATACAGATACAGCGCGGTGTGGGCTCCAGTACCAATGGTAGCGGTGCCTTCGGTGGTACGGTCAATATCAGTAATATGGATCAGCAGAATCAGGCATCGGCCCGTGCGATCAATACGGTAGGCTCTTTCAATACCTTAAGGCATACGCTCATGGCCGGAAGCGGCCGCCTGAAAGGTGGCTTTAATATTGATGTGCGCCTGTCCAAGCTATCCAGCGATGGTTATGTAGACCGTAGTGCATCTGACCTGAAATCGGCACAGTTACTGGCCGGATGGACCAGTCGCAATGAGCGGACCAATATCAAGTTCAACCTCTTTACCGGTAAGGAAAAAACCGGTCAGTCCTGGAATGGTGTACCGCAGGACTCTTTAGCAACCAATCGTACATACAATGAGCTGGGCCTGAAAGATGACGGTACTTATTACAACAACCAGACCGATAATTACCAGCAGGATTTCTATCAATTGTTCTTCAATCATAAATTCAATAATTCCCTGAAACTGAATGCAGGTCTGTACCTGACCCGCGGCAGAGGGTATTATAACGAATACCGTATGGGAGAAAGCTATAGCACTTATGGCCTGCCGGACAGAATTGTGGGTGCTGATACCATGACGGAAACATCACTGACCCGCCAGTTATGGCTGGACAATTATAACTATGGTGCAGTGGCTTCCCTGATGTATACCAGTGGCAGAACGCAGCTGGTACTGGGTGGTGCTTTATCGCAGTACGATGCCAAACACTATGGTTTTGTAACCTGGGCACAGGAAGGTGGTGTGCCGGCCGATTACCGCTGGTATAACCTTACCGCACATAAAACAGATGCCAATATCTATGGCAAGCTGGAACAGCAGCTGGCCACTCATCTGTACGGATACGCAGACCTGCAGCTGAGATCGGTGCAATACACGATCAATGGCTTCCGCAAAAATCCGGGTGTATCTACCGACGAGCAATACCTGTTCTTTAACCCGAAGTTTGGTCTGAGCTATATACAGGGTGCACATAAATTATTTGGTTCTTATGCCGTGGCTAATAAAGAGCCTAATCGTGATGATTTTGAAGCTGGTGTAAACCAAATTCCTAAGCCGGAGCAGCTGAATGATATTGAACTGGGCTACCAGTACAACAACGGCCGTACCAGCCTGGGCGCACAATTGTATTATATGTTGTATAAAGATCAATTGGTGGCTACCGGTAAGATCAACGATGTAGGTGCTTATACCCGCAGCAATGTAGACCAGAGCTATCGTCGTGGTCTGGAGTTGTTTGGTGCTTCTAAAGTAGCTCAATGGCTGAATGTACAGGCTAACCTGACTTTGTCTCAGAACAAGATCAAATCATTTACAGAATATATCGATGATTATGATAATGGCGGTCAGCTGGAAGTGCAGCACAGCAATACAGACATTGCCCTGTCGCCTAATACGATAGCAGGTGCTACCCTATCCTTCTGTCCCTTCGATATGGGTACATATCAGGATTTTACCATAGACCTGATCGGTAAGTATGTAGGTCGTCAGTACCTGGATAATACGTCCAATACTGCACGCAGCATAGATCCTTATGCACTGGCTAATGTACGCCTGAACTATTCGATCCGCAACCGCTGGATCAAAGAAGCAGGCATCAGCCTTTCTGTAAATAATATCCTGAATCAGAAATATGAATCTAAGGGCTATACCTTCAGTTACCTGTATGGGGGTATGCAAACATTTAATTATTACTACCCTCAGGCAGGCCGCAATTACTTGCTGACCCTGACTTTAGGATTCTAGTGGAAACGTATATAATAGAAATGGCCCCTGAATTTCAGGGGCCATTTCTATTATAAATAAGCTGACTATCCGCATATAGTAAACTATTTTCTTCGTCCTTTTGTCCGGCAACAAAAGGACCAAAAGTGCCTTTGTTTTCATCAAGGCGATTGCAAGGCACCGCCATTTTGTACCGTTGCGTGCATTGATCGTCTGAGCTTAACGTGTGATGCGTTCGGTGCTCAACGATCGCATCTCCACTCCAAAATGGCTATCGCTGTGATGAAAACAATAAGCGATCCGTACAAGTACAGATCGCTCGAAAGGCCTTATAAATCCGGCGTTAATAAAATCATTGGCTCGGTCGATAAAGTCGGAAACCACTGTCTGAACGAAGTGAGTCTGGTTTGCGACCGACCGACACATTGATTTTTAGCCAGGGATTTATACAGCCTTGATTTTTTGGCGGTACCTTTTGCATCAAGGCAAAAGGTAGCAAAAGATATAAATAGCCTATTTAAATCATAATATTAGTTTTTGTTTCCTTTAAGTGGATACTCAGTTAAAGAAACATCGCAGCATTACTCCTCCTGTTGAATCGCTTTGAATACCATTAGTGGAACATGCGTGTGAAAAGCAAGTTGCTTGGTTACTGATCCTTTAAATAAAGATTCCAGGAATCCGAGTTTATGTGTTATAGAAATCAGCATCTGGATGCCGTGCTCCTGTACATAATCGGTCACCCTTTCCACAACACGATCTTCGCCCAGGAACTCAATACGTGCATTCATATCATCGAACATCAGGTGTGTTGCTGTGAGGCCAGATTGTATATTCTGCACGTTTACCCTGTGGTTTTCATCTGCCACATTCAGGATCACCAGCTCAGCATTCAGGTCCCGGACCATATTACGGATATGGTCATAAGGCGTTTCATCCAGTATGCCAGCCTTAAACTTCATAGATAAGGCCACCTTTTTCACTTCCTTAAAACGGGCCTCCGAAGGCACAATCAATACCGGGCAGGTCGAATCGCTGGCCACACGTAGCGTATTGCTGCCAATTAGTTTATGTTCGATTGCATTTTTGCCGGTTATACCCATCACAATCAGGTCAGCATTGTATTTGTCGACCAGTTCCAGTACCTCATCTATCAGGAAGCCGTCACCAGCCACCAGTTCAAACTTTACTTCATTTCCGGCAAGCGGGATCAATGCATCTGAAAGATGTTGTAACTGAGAGTTGATTTCAGAACGAATAATCTCGGTACCGGCATCCAGGATCTGGTAAGAACCACCATAGGTATGGTACAATACTATTTTATCAGCCCGCATGTGACCGGCCATCTGACTGGCATACTCTGCAGCGTTTACAGAAGCATGAGAGAAATCTACCGGAACTATAATCGTTTTCATAAAAAATCCATTTTAGTGTATACTGTAAATTTCGCAAATTTTACCCACTATAAATGTGATAAATCTCATAAAATGAAGAGGTAATGATAAATTCAAATAGTAGAAATAATGGAATATCCATACCATACATCTTCACGCTTAATGCGTAGCTTTGTACTCCAAAATAATATACATCCCATGCTTACGGATTTAGAGATTGCGCAAAGTGCGCACATTAAACATATTCGCGATATCGCAGCTACTATTGGTATTTCGGCCGATGACCTGGAATATTATGGTAAGCATAAAGCTAAACTACCACTTAGTTTTATTGATGAAGAAAAAGTAAAAAACAGCAACCTGATCCTTGTATCAGCCATTACTCCGACACCCGCCGGAGAAGGAAAAACTACCGTAAGTATCGGCCTGACCGACGGACTGAATAAAATAGGTAAAAAAGCTATTGCTGTACTGAGGGAACCCTCACTGGGACCGGTATTCGGTATTAAGGGTGGTGCTGCCGGGGGAGGATATTCTCAGGTAATTCCTATGGTAGATATTAACCTGCACTTTACCGGAGATTTTGCTGCAATTGAAAAAGCAAATAACCTGCTTTCTGCACTAATCGATAATGATCTCCAGCATCGTTCCAGTGGTGTGGATATTGATCCGCGTACCATAGTCTGGAAGCGTGTTATGGATAATAATGACCGTGCGCTGCGCCAGATCGTAATCGGATTGGGGGGTAAGGCTAATGGCGTGCCGAGAGAAGATGGATTTAATATTACCGCGGCATCAGAGGTAATGGCAATCGTGTGCCTTGCTAAAGATTTTGAAGATCTGAAAAACAGACTGGGCAATATTTTCGTTGGCTATACCTACGACCGCAAGCCGGTATTTGCCCGTGATCTGAAAGCACAGGGCGCTATGGCCATCCTGCTGAAAGATGCCATTAAACCTAACCTGGTGCAAACCCTGGAAGGCAATCCTGCGATTGTACACGCCGGACCTTTTGCCAACATTGCACAGGGAACAAACTCTATTATCGCTACCAAGACGGGTATGTCCCTGGCAGATTATGTAGTTACTGAGGCCGGATTTGGTGCCGATCTTGGTGCGGAGAAATTCCTGGATATTAAATGCCCTACCGGAAATATTGCGCCTAAGGCGATGGTACTGGTAGCCACTATCCGTGCGCTGAGACATCATGGCGGTGCCAAAAAAGAAGAGTATAACACACCAGACCTGGTAAGAGTAGCAAATGGTTTTGCCAACCTGGAGAAGCATATTGAAAACTGTAAGAAATTTGGCCTGAACCCTGTTGTGGCCATTAACCATTTCCCGGCCGACAGCGAAGCCGAGGTTAATTTTGTAATTGATAAATGTGCCAGCCTGGGTATAAAAGCTGTAGTGTCCAGAGGCTTCTCCGAAGGTGGTGCCGGTACCGCCGCACTTGCTGAAGCCGTAGTGGCCTCGATAGAAGAAGGTAAAAATGCGTATCGCAAATTATATGACTGGAACCTGAGCATCGAAGAGAAGATCAATATCATTGCCAAAGAAATCTACGGAGCGGCAGAGGTTGTATTCAGTTCAGAGGCTAAGAGCCAGATGAAAACATTCACGAAGTTAGGCTTTGATAAATTTCCGGTATGTATGGCTAAGACCCAGAAGTCTTTCTCAGATGATGAGAAGAAAGTGGGCCGTCCGGAAGGTTTTGTGATTAATGTACGCACGTTTGAAGTGGCTGCCGGTGCAGGTTTCATTATTCCTGTCATTGGCCAGATGATGCGTATGCCGGGCTTGCCTGAAGTGCCGGCATCTGCAGGTATGGATATCGATAACAACGGTGTCATTACCGGATTGTCTTAATGTTTATTCACTAGCTCCATGGCTCATGTCATGGAGCTTTATATATAGTTTATGCGCTTTATCATTACGATCATTTTCGCTGCGGTTCTGTTGCAATCCTGTGCAGGTACCGCAACAGATCCTGTTCTGAAACCTGCCGGAGATTTTCAGCAGGAGCTGAAGGTTTTCTGGGAGCAGGATAGTACCACACCACTGCATCCGGAAGAGAAGGCAGCATTCAAAGGCATTACCTTTTACCCTTTGAGTAAGGACTATATCGTCAATGCACGGTTTACACGTATAGATAGCGGTGCCACACTGGCGATGCCTACTTCTGCAAAGAAGACAAAATATTTTAAGGAATATGGTAAGCTGGATTTTACGTTGAGGGATACTGCTGTAAGTCTGATTGTATACCAGGCCGATCCGCCGCATGCAGAAGATCCGGACGGCTTATTCTTGCCGTTTACAGATAAGACCAGTGGCAATACCTCCTATGGTGCCGGAAGATATATTGATCTGTCGGTGAAAGATATCCGGAATGGTATATTGACCGTGGATTTCAATCAGGCATATAATCCGTATTGTGCCTACAGTGCGCATTATAATTGTCCTATTCCACCAGCCACAAACCGTTTGCAGGTATCTGTTTTAGCCGGCGTAAGTTATACACAGGGACAACATTAGTCCCTGTTTTATTTTGCCTGCTGTAAAGCCTCTTTATAGGTGCTGATGCAGCGTTCCTTTGCTGCTTTATGGTCTACCATGGGTTGGGCATAATGCTCCGTTCCGTATTCCGGTACCCATTTTCTGATATATTGTTTATCCGGATCAAACTTATCCTGCTGCAATTCGGGATTGAATACCCGGAAGTAAGGTGCTGCATCACAACCGCAACCGGCAGCCCACTGCCAGTTTCCGTTGTTGGCGGCCAGTTCATAGTCCAGCAATTTTTCTGCGAAGTATGCTTCGCCCCATCTCCAGTCTATCAGCAGATCCTTGACCAGGAAACTGGCCACGATCATGCGTACACGGTTATGCATATGCCCTGTAGCATTTAATTCCCGCATGCCGGCATCCACAATCGGAAAACCCGTATTGCCCTGGCACCATAGTGCAAACTCCTGCTCGTTATTGCGCCAGCGGATATGGTCATATTGTGGCTTGAAAGAGTGATGAATGACCTGTGGGTAATGCCATAAAATAGATTGGAAAAATTCTCTCCAGATCAACTCATTCAGAAAGGTTTCATTAAGAGGTATAATATGCCGGACCAGTTTACGGATAGATAATGTTCCGAACCGGAGGTGTATGCCCAGGCGAGTTGTGCCGTTTGTAAGGTGGGGTAGATCGCGGGTTAAGTTGTACTCCCGGATTTGTGTGGCCTTAATATTTTTACCGGGTAATGCTATAGCCGTTTGCTCAAATCCGAGTGCTTCGAGACTTAAAGATTCCGGTTTGTAGTTCAGCTGAATCAGTGATGTATAGTATGTTTCCGTCGGATAGGAGCGGGTAAAGAAATCATTCAGTTTGGCTTTCCATACTTTGCTGTATGGAGTAAACACTGTGTATGGATTTCCATCAGATTTAAGTACTTCTTGTGCAGAAAATATGACCTGATCTTTATAAGCATGAAAGGATATACCGTTTTGTATACACCATTGCGCAATGGACTGATCCCGTTTACGGGCATAAGGCTCATAATCTTCATTGCAATAAATAGCCTCAATGCTATATTGAAGGGCGAGTGTAGCGAAAACCTCGGCAGGACGACCCTTAAAAGTAAGTAAACCGGAACCCTGTGCAGTATATGCCTCCCCGAGCTGCACAACAGACTCGTGTATAAAGCTGACCCGTGCATCGCTTTTGTCACTTAATTCGTCCAGTATATCTGTATCATAAATAAATACCGGCATCACATGCTTCTGCTGCTTTAATGCATAATACAGTCCTGCATTATCATCAGCTCTAAGGTCTCTCCGATGCCAGAATATACTGATCTGCTCCATATTTTTATTGCTTGAATAATACGAAATTAAGTCAGCATAGGGATAAAGAAAATTAATTCAGTAGTTTTGTTTCGGGTCGATGTAAACCCACGATAATCTGATAATATCCGATATGAATAAAATACTACTTCTCCTTTCTGCGGCAGCTTGTACGCTATTGGCCTGTAAGCAATCGGGCGATAAGGATAAAGGACAGTCACCGGCAGCGGAAGCCGCTTTCGATAATAAAGACTACCATACACAAAGCAATGCTGACAGTGTAAAAGGTACCCATTTGTTCCTGGATATTGAGGTGAGTTTTGATAAAAAAACGATCACGGGAAGTGCACTCTGGGATATTGAAAATCCATACAAAAAAGACCAGATTGTTTTCGATACCAAAGACCTTGTTATTGACAGTGTTTTCCTTGATGGGGTAACCAAAGCAGCATACACACTGGGCAAACCGGATTCTGTACTGGGTACCGCATTGAATGTAAGCATCAAGCCAGAAAATAAATCGGTTAAGATTTACTACCATACCACAGATAAAGCGACCGCACTGCAATGGCTCGCTCCGGAGCAAACTTTCGGCAAGCAGCATCCATTCCTCTACACGCAATCGGAGAGTATACATGCCCGCACCTGGATACCAGTGCAGGATGGCCCTGGTGTACGCTACACCTACGATGCGAAAGTCACCGTCCCGAAGGGTTTAATGGCCCTGATGAGTGCAACTAATCCACAGCAGAAAACAGCCGATGGTGTATATACATTTCATATGGATAAGCCTATACCTGCATATCTTATGGCCCTGGCCGTTGGTGATATCGGATTTAAATCTATCGATGATCGTACGGGTGTTTATGCAGAGCCGTCTATACTGGCCAAAGCGTATAACGAGTTTACGGATGTAGGTAAGATGGTGCATACGGCCGAAGAGTTATATGGACCTTATCGTTGGGGAAGATATGATATACTGGTACTGCCTTCAGGCTTCCCGATCGGAGGGATGGAGAATCCTAAACTGACCTTCTGTACCCCTACTATCCTGGCCGGAGATAAGTCGCTGGTCAACCTGATTGCGCATGAACTGGCACATAACTGGAGTGGGAATCTGGTAACCAATCATACCTGGAATGATTTCTGGCTGAACGAAGGGTTCACCATGTACTTCGAGCGCCGTATTACAGAAGCCATGCAGGGTAAATCATATACCGATATGCAATGGGAACTGGGTTACCAGGACCTGGTAGCTACAATGGAAGACCTGAAAGATAAACCAGAAGATACGCACCTGCGTCTGAACCTTAAAGGACGCAATCCTGATGACGGACTTACAGATGTTGCGTATGAAAAAGGAGCACATTTGCTGAAGCTTATCGAACTGACTGTAGGCCGTGCAAAAATGGACACTTTCCTTACTCAATATTTCAATGATAATGCGTTCAAGACAATGAACACAAAAGATTTCATTGAGTATCTGAACAAGCACCTGCTGGATCAGAATCCTGATTGGAAAATGAAGATAAATATCAATGAATGGGTATATAGTGCCGGCATCCCGAAAAGTTGTCCCAGAGCAGATATGGAGCGTTTTGTAAAAGTCGATTCTGTGGCTAAAAAGTTTACTACCGGTACTAAAGCTGCTGCTTTACCAGCTGCACAATGGAGCACCTATGAGTGGATGCATTTCCTGCGTCAGATGGTTGCGTCAAACATCAATCTGGAGCAGATGAAAGACCTGGATCAGGTATATCATCTTACACAAACACAGAACAGTGAAAAAGCTGATCTATGGTATCTCTTGTCCATAAAAACAAAGTATACGCCCGCATACCCTGCCATGCGTTCATTCCTTTATGTAACCGGCAGAGAGAAGTTCTTGCAGCCTTTATATAAAGAGATGATGAAGACAGCGGAGGGAAAACAAATGGCTTCAGAAATTTATACCCTTGCCAGACCCAATTACCATCCGCTTACTCAAAAAGTAGTTGATGAGATTGTGAAGTAAATACCTGCTCTTTTGCTGCTATTTGCATCATTTCTTCAATTATATGAGCAGTAGAGCGGCTAAAAGAGTGATCATAAACTGTATCAGGAAGGTCCAGCCATTGGCGGACCTTTTCTGTGAAATGAAGGTCTATCTTATTTAGGGTTAATACACCCAGGTTGGCCAGTGCAGCGGCATTACATTGCTGTTCATATTGCCCGCCTATAGGAATTGCGAGTATCTTTTTGTTCAGCGCCATAGCCTCAGCAGGCGTTTCAAAACCTGCATTGGTAATGATCCCCTGGCAATGCGTAAGATTGAGGTTGAACAATGCTTTGTCCACAGGAAAGAAAGTGCAGTTTTGCTTCGTTGTGATGTAGGTCGTTTGTCTGGAGAAGACATGGAAGCTACAATCCTTTATCTGTGATAAATAGGGGAACAGCATTTCATCTGAACAGGAAGGAAGGTATACACAGATAAAATCCTGTTTTGTCGGTTGGGCATTCCTGATCTCTGTTTTAATGACTGGTGGTAGTATATACTGGTCATACGGTGCAAAATGCAGTCCCACTGAAACTGTTCCGCTCGCATAATACTTTAAGATCGCTTCTCCCATGAAGTTTTTATGCCTGGGTCTTGGTGTCTTGGCCGAAGCAAAACTGGCCTGATGTCCGAAATGGACTGAAGGTACACGCTGCCATTTGCAAGCAAGGGAGGTGATGCTTTCAAAATCGTTAAGAACAAGATCGTACTGTTTCAAAGGGAGGCCTTTCGCATACTTTAAAACATGCATTGGGTCTATATTCAGGGCCGTTTTTAAGAAGTTTATTTTTCCTTTTGAGGTGTAATGCAGGCTAATGCCTTTGCTGCGCATTATAACCGGTAAATCTGCCTTTAAAGTGGCATTGCTGCCGCTCAGAAAAACATCTACTTCGCCGTATTGCGACAACGCCGGAAGTATTTCCATTGCCCTGCTGATATGTCCGTTGCCGGTGGCCTGTACCGCGTAGAAAATCCTCATATTGCCGTCTTTGTGGAATGTATGTATTGGAGGATATCCATTTCCAGGTTTACCTCATATTTCTTGTACATTTTTTTTGATTTAGGAATATCAGCAAACTCACATTCTGTATATTGATACAGAGACCATTCATTGTTATTGTATTCCAGTGCGGTGAGGTTTTCGATCCAGTCGCCGGAGTTCAGATAGGTGACAGACCCATCATCCTGACTGATATTTTTAATGATAGGCTGGTGTATATGGCCACAGATTACATAATCATATTTCTTCTCAATGGCAAGATCTGCGATGGTCTGTTCAAAATTGTTGATATAGGTAATCGCCTTTTTTACACCGTTTTTTACTTTTTTGGATAGAGACACTTTGTTCTTGTGCATCAGCTTTAAGCAAAAGTTGATAGCACGGTTTAATAGTATGAGCAGGTCATATCCCTTTCCGCCCAGTTTGGCAATGATTTTAGCAGATCCTTTGGTGGTATTGTCAAATACATCACCATGAAAGATCCACATCTTTTTGCCATCAATGTTCAGTAGAAATTTATCGGTCAGTAGAATGTTGCCGATTTCCATATCGGAGTATCTCCTCAGTATTTCATCATGATTACCGGTGATATACACCACACGTGTGCCTTCCGAGACCTTTTTAAAGATTTCGTTGATGACTTCAAAGTGACTTTGGGGGAAGTATCTTTTGCTGAACTGCCATCCGTCAATAATATCGCCATTGAGGATTAGTATCTGGGGATTAATACTCCTCAGATAATTGAGTAATTCGGTGGCATGACATCCGTACGTACCCAGGTGTACATCACTAATAACCGCTACAGACAAGGATCTTGCCATAAGAATTGGTATAAAGGTTTATGCGAAGTAACCTTATACCTATTACGGAAACGTTAGATGGCTATTACACTATCATTACGCAATTGTTGCGAAATTATTAATGGGTCATTTATGGGGTAGAGAGGAACAATTTCTTTACAAGATTCGGGCGCAGGTATATAAATTCTCCTGGCTGCATACTACCAATCTCCACACTACCGATGCTTTGACGGATCAGCCTTAGTGTTGGCAAACCTACGGCTGCGGTCATCTTGCGTACTTGTCGGTTTTTACCTTCGGTAATGCTCAGTGCAATCCAACTTGTAGGAATGTTCTTGCGGAAGCGTATGGGAGGATTGCGTTCCGGAATAGCCACTGGTTCTGTAATTACAGAAACTTTTGCCGGAGCTGTTTTATGTGGCTTGCCGTTTACGGAAATGATTACTCCTTCGGTTAACTGTTGCAGCATCTCTTTTGAAGGGATCCCCTCAACCTGAACATAGTATGTCTTCTGATGTGCTGCTGCAGGGTTAAGCAATTGCTGGTTTATTTTTGTATCGTTTGTGAGTAAGATCAAGCCTTCACTATCGTAGTCAAGACGACCAACCGGATAAATATTTTTTTCAATGTCGCTGAAAAAATTTGCGAGTGTTTTTTTATCTCCCTCTGCAGAAAACTGAGATAAGACCTGAAAGGGTTTATAAAACAAAATGTAGGAAAAAGTTTTCATCATTGAAAGGGCTAACCGTTGAAACGCTGTAGGGGGCTTTGTTTGAGCGGGATGTAAAAATAAAAAGTTCAGCGTATGCTACACTGAACTTTTTTATAAAATGGGTTAGTAAGAACGAATTCTTGCACAATATTAAAAAGTAATTTTTATGTAGTGAAATTTTTTATTAAAAAATATACACATTTTTAAAAAAATGTGGAAAACCTTTGTCGTAAAGCGATTGACAAGGGATGTCATTTGTTACAATTTCAGGCTTCGAAATGGAGATACTTTTCTGTTCAGCAATTAGGATAAATCGAAAGAAATGAATGGTATGAGTATCACAGAAAATATAGCAGGGATGCCGTTCAGATTTGAAAAATTGTCTTATATTTACAAAATAAGCCCTACATTTACAAACCTTATTTTTTAAAAGTTCACGATTTTAAACTCTTTTATGAAGAAGTTGTATTTTATTACCTTGCTTTCGTGTCTTGGCGGTCTTACTGCGCAGGCTCAGGTTGGAGCAGGAGGATTCCCACTGTCCGCTAGTGTTAGAGACTATGTGACGATTGCTAATGAGCATGTAATATTGCAAAAACCGGATTATGAGCGTCTGGCTCTGGAAGATGCACAAGCTGCGAACGCGGTGAAAATGTACAGAGTTGGTACTACAATACCAGCTGATCTGGATTTTCAAAAAACCGGTAGCTGGACTTATCTTGCTGATGGTACACGTATCTGGAAGCTTTCTGTAGAAATTCCGGAGGCGCAAGCGATCACTTTATATTACGACCAGTTCCATTTGCCAAAAGGGGTTAGATTGTTTGTAAGCAATGCAAACGGTCGCCAGATTCTGGGTGCATACACTGCAGACCATAATGTTGCTGATGGCCGATTTTCCAATGAGCCTGTACAAGGTAGTGTTGTAAATATCGAGATGGATATCGATCCTAACGTAAATGTTAGCGATATCCAATACCGCATTAAAAATGCTGGTGCCTTATACAGAGGTCTTGATAATGATGTAACGCAATACAGCAGTACTCAGATTGATCCTGTTAACCCACCGGTAATTGGCCAGTCTGCTCAGTGTCACGTAAATGCGATCTGTCCTGCTGCAAATAATTATGCTGATGAAAGAACAGGTGTTGCGAGAATCCTGATTTCTCCGGATGATCAATTTGCTGATATCGGTTTCTGTAGCGGTACGCTGATTAATAATACACGTAACTTCGGTACAACCTGTCGTCCTTTGTTTATCACTGCATCACACTGTGATGGTGACAACCAGAGAACAAACGCACACTTCCAGTACTGGCAGTTCCGTTTTAATTTCAAATCAACAAACTGTGATGGTACCGGCTTGCCTAATGCTACAACTGCGCCTACATTAACCGGTGGTGCGAAATTTGTATCAAGAAGTAACTATCCTTCAATGGCTGGTAGCCCAGATCATCCGTCACTGGTACAGGATTTCCTGTTGTTAGAACTGAACGATAACCTTTCTCCAGTTTCTAATGCGCATCTGGCGGGTTGGTCCAGAAAAGCTGGTTATTCTGTTGCAGAAATGGAAGATGAATATAACTATTTCATAGGCATGCACCATCCTGGTGGTGACCTGATGAAATTATCAGCCGCTCTGGAAGTTGCCGGTAACGGAACATTTAATCAGACTGCAGTTTCTAATACCCACTGGAATATTAATACATTGACAGGCGGTACTGCAGGAGGATCTTCGGGTTCTGGCTTATTCGATGTATACGGTAGAATCATTGGTGTATTATCTGGTGGTCCGGACGCTGCTTGTAATTTAGATGGTAAGGACTTTGGTGTTTCTTCTCAGTATTCTAAAATTCCTGTAGGTTGGGAAAACCCTTTTGATCAAACTAACTTCCCTGCATTTGCTGGTGCGCAAAGCCGTCTGAAAGATGCTTTGGACCCAAGCGGAAGTAATGTAATGACTGTGGAAACTGTTCCTGTAAGTAACTGTACGAATGCTGTTGGTATCAGAGGCCTGGACGAAATGGATAATTCTGCTTTCCAGGTATATCCTAATCCAAGTGCTGATGGTAATATCACAATCCAGTTCAACTTTGCTACTCCTAAAAATGCATCTATTGTAATATATGATGTATTAGGAAAGGTTGTGAGCAAAACAAGTGTTAACCAGGTTACTAATAACAGCTACAAAATGGCAATTGACCATGCTGCGAATGGTGTTTACATGGTTAACGTGTTGGTAGACAATAGCCAACTGACTAAAAGAATTGTCATTAATAAGCAATAAGTTTTATAAAAAAAATACAAATTGTATTATTTTTTAGTTAATTTAGCGCAGCATTATTTTAAAATGTTGTTACATTTTAGATAATGCTGTGTTAATATGTTATAGAAAATAAAAATTTAAATTTTTTAATAATCAAAAAGGGTATGAAGAAAATGCTACTCTCGTTTGCGGTGGTCTCAGCCATCACGCAAACAGCTTTCGCCCAGACGAAAGTAATTACAGGTACCGTTAAGGATAAAGACGGAGAAGCTATATCTGGTGCTGTAATCACAGTTAAAGGTACAGACATCTCTGCACTGAGTGACGATGATGGTAACTACAGCATTTCTGCACCGAATGATGCGAACACTTTGATCTTTTCATCATTTGGTAACGAAAAGCAAGAAGTTAGAATTAAAGGTAACACAGTAGACTTTACTTTTGATTCCGGCGCTACAGAAACAGATGAGGTTACCGTTTATGGTACCAAATTAGATGCTAGATCTTATGTAGGTGCGATCAGTACTGTTACTGCAAAGGAAATTTCTAAAAGACCGGTTACCAGTGTAGCTGCGGCTTTAGATGGTGCTGCTCCTGGTGTATTAGTGACCAGTGGTGGTGGCCAACCTGGCTCTAATCCGGATATCATGGTACGTGGTATGGGTTCTTTGAGTGCGAGCAGTGCTCCGTTGATCGTATTAGATGGTGCGCCTTATTCCGGTGGACTAAATACAATCAACCCTGCAGATATTAAAGATCTGGTAATCCTTAAAGATGCAACTACTAAAGCGGTATATGGTGCCCGTGCAGCGAATGGTGTAATCCTGATTACGACTAAGCGTGGTGAAAAATCTGAGCGTCCAAGAATTAACTTTGATGCTTCTGTAGGTGCATTAACACGTTTTATTCCTGCTTATAAAACTTTAGGCGTTAAGGATTATTATGAAACGGCCTGGAATGGTTATGTAGATCAGGCAACTACTACTATAAGTTCTGCGGATTTCGTAGACTTCCTGGGTGGTTATAATGCATATAATGTTACCAACGATAAGCTGATGCTTGACGGTAAAGTTAATCCTGAGGCTAGTTTATTATGGACAGATAACTGGGAAAAAGAACTGAAGCGTGTAGGTATTCGTCAGAACTATAATTTATCGGTTTCTAACGGAGATGCTAAAAGTGATTATTATTTCTCTTTAGGGTATACAAGAGACCAGGGTATCGTTAAGAATTCTGATTACAGCCGTATTACAGCCTTATTGAATGTGAACTCCAGAATCAACAGCTGGTTGAAAACTGGTTTCAAAATTCAGACGGCGTACGAAGATCAACTGTTCCACTTAGGTAGCGGTACAGCGTATTCTAACCCGTTCTTTGGTGCGATGCAAATGGGAGCAATTTATCCTGTTTATCGTTACGATGCTAATGGTAACAGAATGTATCAGGCAGATGGTACACCTGTTTATGACTTTGGTTATAATACAACCAATACTGCTCACGGAAATACAGAGTTAAGACCATTTGGCTTGAATACCAATACTGTTGCGGCTTTAACGTATAATAAACCAAATACTCTTGCTTTAAATGGTAATGGTGTAGGATACCTGGAAGCAAAAATCTACAGAGACCTGACTGCAAAAACTCAATTCTCTGTAAACTATTATTCAGGTGATGAGTTAAACTATTATAACTCTGAATATGGTGATGCGGCCAACGTTTTAGGTCGTTCAATCAGACAATCAACTACAAACATTAACTATACGTTTAACCAGTTCTTAACCTGGAGACCTCAAGCTGAGAATTTAAACCAAAATGATTCTTCACAGCATACTTTTGGTCTGACTGTTGGTCATGAGGCGTATAACTGGAAGAACTCCTTTACACAAATGCGCAGAACTGGTTTCTTCGCTCCAGGGTTTACTGAAGGTGCAGCAGCAGCAGTAGGTGAAGGTTCTACTTCTCAGATTGATCGTTTGAGAATTGAGACATACTTCGCTCAGGCTGAGTATAGCTTCAAAAAGAAATATTTCCTGAATGCGTCATTCAGTAGAAACGGATCATCTCGTTTCAGTCCGAGCGCACGTTGGGGTAACTTCGGTGCTGCCGGTGCAGGCTGGATGATCTCTGATGAGTCATTCATGGATGGTTTGAAAGACAAACTGAACATGTTAAAACTTCGCTTCAGCTGGGGTGTGACTGGTAATGATGCAATCAATGGTTATTACTCTTGGTTAGATCGTTTCGCAGCTAATCCTAATGCTGGTAATCCTGGTTTAATCTTTGCTAACTATGGTAATGATAAACTGAAATGGGAAGGCCAGGTTGAAATGGATTTAGGTATTGATCTTGCTACAAAACAAAACAGACTTACTGCTTCACTGGATTTCTATAACAAAGGTTCTAACAACCTGTTATATATCCAGCCGTTAGCTCCATCTGTTGGTACTTCAGGTTATTATGCGAATGTGGGTTCTATGAGAAACCGTGGTGTGGAACTGCAGGTATCTTATGACTGGGTACGTTCTAAGAAATTTGAATGGAATACAAGAGTGAACTTAGCACATAACCAAAATGCTATTACTAAGATGCAGGGTGATGACACTTTAATTGGTGGAATTGATATCTTAACTAAAGGTCTGGCTGTAGGTACTTACTATACATATGAATATGCTGGTGTAAGTTCTAATGGTCTGTCTCAATGGTACAAAAAAGATGGTTCTATAACTACTGATTATAACAGTCTGACTACTGAAGACAGAAAAATATTCCAATCTGCTTTCAGAGATTTAGAAGGTTCAGTGGCTAACCAAATCGGTTACAGAGGCTTTGATTTATCGTTTACATTTACTTTCGGTCTGGGTGGTAAAAACTATGATGGTATGTATGCATCGCTGATGAGCGGTGGTGCTGAAGCTCGTGGTAATGCTATTCATGCAGATATGTTAAATGCCTGGACTAAGGCTGGTGATGAGAATAATGAAAATGTAGTTCCTAAGTTCTCTTATGGTTCTGCTGGTACTAACGCTGCTTCTGCATCAAGTCGCTTCCTGGTAAGCAATAGCTTCCTGAAATTAAGAAACATTAACCTGGGATATAATTTGTCTCCGAAAGTGTTGAATAATTCTTCTTTCAAGAGCGTAAGACTTTACTTTGCAATGGATAATGTACTGAACTTCACTGCTAGAAAAGGTATGGATGTACAATCTTCTTTCTTTGGAGCTAATAGCTTTACATATTTCCCATACAGAACTTATGTGGTTGGTGTAAATGTTGGACTGTAATTCACTCAAATAATTTAAATTAAAATGAAAATCAATAAAATATTAGGGTTTGCGGGTTTATCTCTGGCATTAGCTTTAGGCGCAACCTCATGTAAAAAATCCTTCCTGGATACCAAACCTACCGACCAGGCGATTACACAGGATGTATTCAAAACGGTTAGTGGTGCCCGTTCTGTAATTAACGGTATGACCAGAAGATTGTTTGATTCTGATGATCACGATCAATTCAGTATGCCTTCTATCAACATGACTTATGATTTAATGTGTGAAGATATGGGCCTGTCTGCTTATGGTTCAAACTGGTTCATTACTTCTGCTGTACGTTGGAATGATGCCCGTGGTGGTAGTTCTTATCAATGGAGCATTTATTATGCTGTTATCAATAATGCTAACTTTATTCTGCAAAACATTGATGCTGCAACAGGTGAAAATGAGGAAAGAAATGAAGTCAAAGCGCAAGCTTATGCATTTCGTGCCTGGGCTTACCTGCAATTGATTCAATGTTACCAGTTCCCATATAACAGCATTGATGGTCAGTATGTAGTGGCTAATGGCTCTTCCAGAACAGGTGCTATTGGTACTGCAACTCCTGCTCAGGCATTAGGTGTACCTATTTATACAGAGCCTACTAAAGTGGGTAATCCACGTGCTAGCATGAAAGATGTGATTGATCAGATCAATCGTGACCTGGATTCTTCTATTGCAAATTTTGAAAAACCAGGAACTCCAGCTCGTCGTGATAAATCTCAGATCAATATCAATGTTGCTAAAGGTATCTATGCAAGAGCTGCACTGTATCAGCAAGACTGGGATAAAGCAGCTACTATGGCTCACGATGCACGTCAGACCTGGACATTGATGTCTGGTGCTGAGTTACTGAATGGCTTCAACCAGGTTTCTAATAGAGAGTGGATCTGGGGTTTAGTGATCAATGCTGAGCAAAATGGTGTTTATGCATCATTTATGTCACATATGGATCCGGATCTGAAAGCTTATGCAACAGGTTCTCAAAAAATCATTGGTAACTCCATATTTAATGGTGGTGGTTCTATCGATACTTTCCTGAAAAGAATTCCGGATACAGATATCAGAAGACAATGGTGGTTATCTAATCCATCTGGTGTGTATGCTCGTAGAACACAGAAAAAATTCTATGCAAATTCTAAAACCAGTTTCGTAGCAGATTATCCGATGATGAGAACTGCGGAAATGTACCTGATCGAAGCAGAAGCTTTAGCACAACAGGGAGCAGCTGGTAATCTGAATGATGCTAAGACTTTATTAGCTGAGTTTGTGGTTACCCGTGATCCTTCTTATGTAACTACTAATCTGGTAACTAAGAACTCTGTGATACAGGAAATCTGGCGCCAAAGACGTATTGAATTATGGGGTGAAGGCTTCAGATATTTCGATGCTAAGCGCCAAATGGCTAAGTTCACCGGTGGTGTAACTTCTTTAGCTGCCATCAACAGAGGTTCTTCTGGATTTGTAGCTTCTATTATCGGTTCAGACAACATGGTAATTAACGCTACTGATGTTAAGATTAACTGGAGAATTCCTGGATCTGAGTTAAACCAGAACCTGGGAGTTTATCAAAATCCATAATAAAACATTATACAAATAGAAAAGGCGCCGATTTATCGGCGCCTTTTCTATTTGTATAATGTAATAGTTTTTATTTAGTAGATAATGGTTATTAGTGCTCATATTAGAAGATTGGCTTTTTCCTCTTTCCCCTTCCTTGTCTATGTGGTCTTGAGTGCTTAAAATGGCTTATTTAGTCTTTTATAGCATGCGAGGAGATTGCCCTTTACATGTATGTGTGCATCAAGTCATCATAGAGCTTTTGTATTGGGCTTATGATGTTGTGTCTTATCATTTTATTTACTGTTCTGATATTACCAGATCACAGCTACGGAGGAGTTATTGATATCTTTTAGTATTTATGGCCAGACTTTGACTATAGAGAATTGCATGCTATTCGTAGAATGCCAATAGATGGAGGGTAAGATTATTCTATGCTGCAGGAATATATACTAACTGTATAATTAGGCACCGCAAAAAATGAGGCGTATGCTTAACAGACTAGGTGCTTGGAGTATCAAATAGCTATTAAATAATACAGATCATATTATGACATGCAGAATCTCTTTTAGACAGAAAAAGGGCGCTATTCTTTGAGAATAGCGCCCTTTTATATTAGCTTTTTAATCAGCTTATTTGATAACGATTTTGCTAACAGCGTTAGTTTCGCCAGTAACGAACTCAACTGTATAGGTACCAGCAGCTAAACCAGAAATATCATATTTGAAGTTTCTTGCACCAGCAGTCTGACGACCATAGTTGTTTACGCGAACTGTTTTACCAGTGATATCTCTGATAGTTAATACAGCAGTAGTATTTACTTTGAAGTTATAATCAAAAGAAATTTCGCTTGTAGCAGGGTTAGGATATACTTCTAAGTTTTCACGTTTAGTTTTAGCCAGCATATCTTTCAGACCTACACCACCGTTCCAGATTACTTTCTGAACGTACAGGTTGTTTTTAGGAACTGCATCTATGTTAGTTGGGTTGTTAGCATCACCTAAACCGTAAATTCTGAAGAAGAAACCGTAAGCTTGACCGTTAACATAAGTATCGTGCGGTCTGCCTTTCAGAGACATTTTACCACTGTCAACCCACATTTGCCAATCCATTAACATACCAATACTATCAACTGGTAAATAAGAGAAACCAGCAACAGTGCTTGGTGCTTCTACAGCATTGCTTAAAGTTAATTGGTTTAACCAGAAATACTTATCAGCAAATGGTACGCCTTCCGCAGCAGCCTCGTCTTCTCTCAGGAAGCGGCTACCAGAGTAAACGAAAATAACTTGGTCACCACTACCTAACGCATCTGGACCATTAGTGAAGATACCGTAAGTACCATAGATACTATCTGCAGTTGCACCGTTAGGTACAGCGTATGCGTCATTACCAGTAAAGGTTTGACCTGCATTAATACTTACATTCATTGTGTTTGTACGGTCAGCCGTATCTGTTAACGGGTTGCCGGTTGTGTCGATAAATACATATGCTTGCAGATCGATGTCCTGTGCATAAGAACTGAAAGCGCCAATAGTCGCTAACGCTAGAGTAGATAATATTTTTTTCATGCTCTTAAAAAGTTTTATTGAAGTTAAACAATTTTAATCCAAAGATAAATAAAATTTAATAGAATGATATAATTTCAACAAAATATTT
>Ga0256785_1000101_pt1 | contig 28259 bp, 20 predicted proteins | sample MC6MC0936MT_FD_186041 | JGI IMG/M metagenome (GOLD analysis project Ga0256785, IMG submission 186041) | Metatranscriptome of enriched soil aggregate microbial communities from Iowa State University, Ames, United States - MC6-MC0936-MT... | ecosystem: Environmental > Terrestrial > Soil >... | reverse complement strand
GTTCTTTAAGAAAATAAAAAACGAAGTAACGCGCCGCTTTAGCTCAGTTGGTAGAGCAGCTGATTTGTACTCAGCAGGTCGCTGGTTCAAGTCCGGCAAGCGGCTCTTATTGAGGCGAAATTTCGAATGTGTTTATTCATGTTTTAAGCTAGTCTCACTAGGGTAGGTGGCCGAGTGGTTAAAGGCGGCAGACTGTAAATCTGCTCACTCACGTGTACGGAGGTTCGAATCCTTCCCTGCCCACATTTTTTATTTAGCGAATAGCACTTTTAAGTGCTTTTGCGGGAGTAGCTCAATTGGTAGAGCGACAGCCTTCCAAGCTGTAGGTCGCGAGTTCGAGACTCGTCTCCCGCTCATTATTGTAGTCTGAGATGAATTGTCGTATGGTATGTTAATAGTTGTTCACAACGGCAGCCCTACCACAGTTCATTTTTTTTGACAATAAAGTCCAACAACAAGCTGTTGTAGCTCAGTGGTAGAGCACTTCCTTGGTAAGGAAGAGGTCGGCAGTTCAATCCTGCTCAACAGCTCTTAATAATATACTTTCTTTGCCTTGTTTGAAACAAGACGGAGTGCATAAATTAAGATGATAATTTTTTAATATTGTTTCACAATTAAAATTTGTACAATATGAGGAAATATGCATATATTTGCACTCTGTTTTGAAAAAGGGCAAAACAGAAAGTGTATATTTTAACGTTTAACACAACTCTTTAAAAAAAAAATAACAATGGCAAAAGAGACCTTTAACAGGGAGAAACCCCACGTAAACATTGGTACAATCGGTCACGTTGACCACGGAAAAACAACTTTAACAGCTGCTATCACTTCTGTATTAGCATCAAAAGGTATGGCTGCTAAAAAAGGTTATGATGAAATTGATGGTGCTCCAGAAGAAAGAGAGCGTGGTATCACGATCAACACTGCACACGTAGAGTATCAAACTGAAAATCGTCACTATGCACACGTTGACTGTCCGGGTCACGCCGATTATGTAAAAAACATGATCACTGGTGCTGCTCAGATGGACGGTGCTATCCTGGTAGTAGCTGCTACTGATGGTCCGATGCCTCAAACTAAAGAGCACATCCTGCTGGCTCGCCAGGTAGGTGTACCTCGTATCGTAGTTTTCATGAACAAAGTTGACTTAGTTGACGATCCTGAGATCTTAGAATTAGTTGAATTAGAAGTTCGCGAATTATTATCTAAATATGATTATGATGGAGATAACACTCCAATCATCAAAGGTTCTGCATTAGCAGGTCTGAACGGTGATGCTGCTGGTGTTGCTCAAATCGAAGAGTTAATGGCTGCTGTAGATGAGTACATTCCTCTGCCTCCACGTGCTGTTGACCAACCATTCCTGATGTCTGTAGAGGACGTATTCACTATCACTGGTCGTGGTACTGTTGCTACAGGTCGTATCGAGCGTGGTGTGATCAATGTAGGTGATAACGTTGAAATCGTTGGTTTCAATGAGTCTCCTCTGACTTCTACTTGTACTGGTGTAGAAATGTTCAAAAAATTATTGGATCGTGGTGAAGCTGGTGATAACGCTGGTCTGCTGTTACGTGGTATCGATAAGAAAGATATCCGTCGTGGTATGGTAATCGTTGCTCCTAAATCTATCACTCCTCACACTGAGTTCAGAGGTGAAGTTTACGTTCTGTCGAAAGAAGAAGGTGGCCGTCACACTCCGTTCTTCAACAAATACCGTCCTCAGTTCTACTTCCGTACTACAGATGTAACTGGTGAGTGTATGTTACCAGAAGGTACTGAAATGGTTATGCCTGGTGATAACGTAAACCTGTTCGTGAAACTGATCGCTCCTATCGCTATGGAGAAAGGTCTGAAATTCGCGATCCGTGAAGGTGGTCGTACAGTAGGTGCTGGTCAAGTTACCGAAATCGTTAAATAAGAAATATCATTCTTATATACAAAAGCTCCCGTTTTACGGGAGCTTTTTTTATGTACCTCATCCTTACCTTTTCCTAAAGGAAATATGGGCTTAATATTGGATAATTATTTTTGTGCTATATTAATGATCATACATATGTATAAGCGTATTTGTACACTTGCCTTTATAGTCTTTTCTGCGTTCAGTACGCTGGCACAACCGGGAAGCTATTATAATGGCACACAAAACCTGCTGGGGTATCGCCTTAAAACTAAACTGCATGATATTGTAGCTCATAAGACCATCAGCTGGAACTATGGAGACCTTCCATCTTTCTACCAACAGACAGACAGGGACCTGTATTATGAAAACGACAGTTCCTTGCTGGATATATATTCCGAAAACCCTACCGGTATTGATCCTTATAATTATTACTATCAGAATAACACTCTGATCAGTGGCGCATCGACCGAAGGGCTGGGCTGGAATAGGGAGCATATCTACTCCCAGAGCTTTTTTAATAGTTATTATCCCATGTACTCCGATCTGCATTTTATTTTACCTACAGATGCACGTGTGAACCAACGCAGGAGCAATTATCCCTACGCGAAAGTGGGTAATGCAGCATTTACATCATTAAACGGGACAAAGGTCGGACCATCTGCCACGGCCAATTATACCAATACCGTTACCGAGCCTATAGATGAGTTTAAGGGAGATGTAGCGCGCATACTTATGTATGTAGCAGTCCGTTACGAAAACCTGTTGCCATTCTTTGAATATGCTAATGTGCGCAACCCGATAGACAGTCTTTCTGAAAAATCTTTTAAGGATTGGTATATACCTTTACTATTGACCTGGCACCAGCAGGATCCGGTATCGCAAAAAGAGATGGAGCGCAATAATGCAGTGTATGCCATACAGGGCAACCGTAATCCATTTATAGATCATCCGGAATGGGTACAATCCATCTGGGGTAATCTTCCCAATGATAATACTGTACCCGATGCACCTTTCCAGGTAATGCTGCAAGAGAAAGGAAAGAACTTTATCACTATTGAATGGCCATATGTACAGGGGGGTAGTATTGCAGGCTATGAAGTATTCCTGAATGGTAACTTCGTCGGCTCTACCCAGGGGCTTATGTATACTTTTGATCAGTTGACAGAAAACACCAGTTACGATATTACCGTGCGTAGCTATAGTACAAGCTATGTGAAAAGTGTTTTAGCTCCTGCTATCTCTGTAACGACAATGACAAATGATACTTTTGCAAGCGACCTGTTAGTAAGTAAGCTTATTACAGGCTCGGCATATAATAAGGCTATTGAGATCAGTAACAGTACAGGACATCCTGTGGACCTGAGACATTATTACCTGAATATGCGCCAGGAGAATAATACTTCAGGAGCGCTGTACTGGTCATCAAATAAGATTCAGCTGGAAGGTACGCTGGCACATGGACGAAAGCTGGTCATCATCAATCCTAATGCGCAACTGGCCTGCTTTGTAACGGATAGTGCAGATATTGTTTCTAATGGATTACCCATGAACTTTGATGGCACACTCGCTATTGATTTATTGCATGATAATACTACGATCGATCGTATAGGCGATGCGTCTGTGCGGGCAAACTTTGCCGCTGGCCGTAGCCTTTATCGTAAAGATTCAGTTACACTGCCCGCTGCTTTATATGATAGTACAGAATGGGATACGTACCCATTGGATTACTGTGATGGATTGGGAAATCCTCCTGAAGAACCAACCAGCATTAGAATTATAGCAAAGGAGTCTCTTAGCATTTATCCGAATCCTGTTGCTGCCGGCAGCTATATGTATGTTGAAGGAAAACAGTTAAACCATGTAAAGGAGGCCCTGTTACAGTATATAGATGGCCACGTAATTGTTCGGTATAAAAATCCTTTCCGTAAGACGGACAGTATAAAGCTACCTGAGCAGCTGGCATCAGGTGTGTATATATTGAGGATCGATGGGCAAGGGTACAAACTATTGGTGAAATAAAAACTTTAAAGGAAAAATACCAGTTATATATGAACTTTCATTTAATGTGAATATATTTGTAATGCATTCACATTCACCCTAAAAACAAAAATTATGAAAAAGGTATTAACACTGATGCTGCTCCTTGCAGCCTCTACCGGTTTATGGGCACAAAAGGGCCAGGTATGGCCAAGCGAAACCCGTCAGGAGTTTGAAATTGATGAAAACGGTAAGATCACCAAAGAATATGCCGCAGCCGATTACAATTCCTATTATTTATTCATCAACAATAATGAATTCGTACACTGTACGGGTACCATTACCAGTCTGTACAAGATTGTAAACCGTAAACAAAGAGACGGCGGCGTAGAGTATTCCGTTGTGAGTGAGGTAGGGAATAACTACCAGATGTTCTTTCATGAAAAAGATAAGTACATTGTATTATCCTCACGCGACAAAGGCTTCAGTGTGTATATAGAATGTAAAGCACCATATACTACACAAGTATTTGACAATATCAATCGTTAAGCACAGTTTTATAAAAAGTAATGGCCTGATCTACTGATCAGGCCATTACTTTTTATAATGTAAATATATTACAGAGCAGCTTCGTAACGTTTGCTTACTTCTGCCCAGTTGATTACATTCCAGATAGCAGACAGGTAATCAGGGCGTTTGTTCTGGTATTTCAGGTAGTAAGCATGTTCCCATACATCAATACCCAGTACAGGCGTACCTTTTACTTCAGCAACATCCATCAGCGGATTGTCCTGGTTAGGAGTAGAGCTTACTTCCAGTTTACCGTCTTTTACGATCAGCCATGCCCAGCCACTACCGAAACGGGTAGCACCTGCAGTAGCCAGTTTTTCTTTCAGTGTATCCATACCGCCTAATTCAGCAATAGCAGCCGCCAATTTTTCGGAAGGCTGGCTACCGTTGTTGCTCAGGATTTCCCAGAACAGGCTGTGATTATAGTGACCACCACCGTTGTTACGTACAGCAGCAGGGTATTTAGAAATATTGGCCATCAGATCTTCCAGGGAAAGATCAGCAGCTTCAGTTCCTTCGATCGCTTTGTTCAGGTTGTCAACATACGCTTTGTGGTGACGATCATGGTGAATCTCCATAGTCGTAGCATCGATATGTGGTTCTAAAGCATCGAATGCATATGGTAATGCAGGAAGTGTGTGTGCCATAATGTGTTTATTTTATTTTTGTTTTTAAATTAATCTCTGTACAAATGTAACAGTAAAATGCCTTTTCCTTTATTGATTAATAATATTTTAAGATTACCAAAACCTATTTGCCCGTATATTTACGCTTACGCACAAAGGTATAAATCAATGCCAGTAAGCCTACCAGGATCACCGGTACAGCGATCGCAATCATCTGCCACTGGCTTCTCTCCGCCTCTATACGTTTAGGGTCGAGTATACGGTTTTCAAAAGATTTTTCTCTTGCCGCCAGCAGGTTCTGATCATCTACCAGGTAAGTCATTGCATTTTGCAGGAACGTAATATTGTCGAATCGGTAAGATTTATTGAAACGGTATACCCCCATGTCCATCGGGCGCTGCTCCTCTTCCGATACTTCATTCAGCAGGATATCCGCATCACTCAGCACAATAATTTTACTGTTAGCAGGTGCAGCAGGCTTCAGGATAATATGGTTTGCAGCCATAAAGTTGGCCACTTCATTACTATACTGCCCATTGAATGCTGAGGTAAAAGCCCCTTCCAGTAAGGCTGCTACAATTAAATTCTTTTTGGTGAAGGTAGCCGGATTAGGCTCATCCAGTATGGTTTTGAACATAATAACAGCCGGGGCCCCTTCTGTTTTGGAATAAGCAGAAGTAGTCAGCAGGGCTGTCTTCTTAATATTATTACTGTTCTTATTAATGTCGATGCTGCTGGCAAAGCGCGCAAATACACCATCCAGGTTTTTGGAAATGGGATGCCCTTCTGCTCCTGGTTGTAAAATAGGGAAGTATGGCCAGGAGAACATTTTAGGTTGTGCCTGCCCTTCTGAATTGACCGGAATACCCGCATTCGAAGCGGCATCAAGTACCAGGTCATTGTTAATGCGTACACCATAATGGAACAGCAGATCATTCAGCTTAAGGTCTACAGGCATGCCCATAAAGGTTTCCTTCTTTCTGAAACTATCAATAGATGCCTGCACCGCATCAATAGCAAAGATAACTTTACCGCCGTTCATGATATACTGATCGATTTTGAACTGATCCAGTTCATCGAAAGCCTTGAACGGGCGGTTGATGATAACCGCTTTATAATGCCTGGGATCTATAGCAACCTGGCTTTGCAGGTTTACAGTATCCAGTCCGTATTGTGCACCGATTGTAGCAAAGAGGCTGGCAATTTCCGGGGTGAAAATTTCATCATTACCCGTAAGATAAGCAACAAAATCCTGCTGATCTTTCTGCAGGTTCATGATCGTATTTGCCAGGTTATACTCCAGCAACATTTCCGATCTGCTCAGGATTGTTTTGGATAAAACCATAGAGTTGGTCTGCTGCAGGAATACAGGCGCAGCCCTTTCCGGAGCACCATTGTCCGGTTTGTAGCGCACCAGTGCCCATGGATAAACCATCTTCTGCTCCGAGCCACCGCCCTCACCGTTAATGGTTACCGGATAACCGGTAATGTGGTAACGTGCCAGGGTATTGATCACCGCCGTATCATTGCCCTCGGTAGGGTCAACAAAATCGTAAGTGATACGCTGTCCGCTGTTATTACTGAAGGTTTTCAGCAGCTCCTCTGTGCTTACAGACAGGTTCTTAAACGCCGCAGGAATCTTTTTTCCTTTCAGGAATACCGTGATATGGACTTTCCCTTTCAGCGATTTCAGGAACTGATGTGTAGCCTCTGTGGTAGAGTACTTTTTGTCTTTAGTCAGGTCCAGCTGAGCATACCAGCGGTATGCAGCGATATTTACTATAATCAATAAAGCAATTACTCCGAGTAATCTGAAGAGTAATTGCTTTTTCTTGTTGTTTGATATATTATCAGACATACGAGATGTGTTCTTTAATATAAAGGTGAATGTTCCGGGATAAATGACTAAGACCCTGCCCCGCGTGTGCGCAGTTCATCTCTGAACTGTATGGCCAGATCATAATCTTCATTATCCAGTGCTTTCTGCATCATTTCTTCCAGTTCTGCAATCGTATAATGGCTTAAGCTGGATTTTGGCAGCGCCTTTTTCGGGGCTTCCTGTTCTTTTTTTCCTGTTGGTGCAGGAGTGGGTGTACTGCTGCTTTCAGCTGCAGAAGACTCCGTACTTTCTTCAGGGGTATCTGTCTGGTCTTCGTTAAATCCTGCTGCTTCGTTAAGGATGTTCTCGTACGTATAAATCGGGCATCCGCAGCGGATCGCCAGGGCAATCGCATCGGACGTACGGGAGTCAATTTCAATCACATCACCTTCACGCTCACAGATCAGTAAAGCATAGAAAATGCCTTCAGACAACTTATAAATAACCACTTCCTGCAGGTCAATCTGGAAAGAAGCCAGGACACTGGTCATCAGGTCATGTGTCAGCGGACGTGCAGGCTTGATCTGCTCTAATGCCACCGCAATTGATTGAGCTTCGTAGCTTCCGATCACAATAGGGATACGCCTTAAACCACCTACCTCACCCAATACAACAGCATAAGACTGCAATTGTGTAACACTACTGGATAAGGCAACTATTTCTAATGGAATCTTATTCATCATAACAATTCTAATACATCAACAGCATTAGCCGGACGGTAAAGCTAATGAATTATTCAGTTTTTATTAAATTTAAAATAGAGTAGGGGCCACATTTGCCTCTCCTTCATCATGGTGTTCTTCTTCCTGAGCAGACTCCTCTGCTACAGGAGGATAACTGTCTTCAATTTGGATAAGATCGTTGTCACAAAGTTTAATGCCAATCGTTTTCCAGCCGGTTATTTCTACCTGTTCAGCAGGCTTCCATTCTGTACTTGCAGCATCGGCTTTCTTCTTACCGGTGAACACTAATAAAGTCGGGTTAGGATGAACGGTTACAAATTTGAGATAGTTCTTATTGCCCTCTTTAATAAACAGGAACTTGTTCTTTAAAGTCTGTGTTTCTACACGGAAACGTTTAATGTTGAATTGTTTCTTATCGTTATCGAAGTACACTGCAGTAATCGGATCCTGTGGCGACCATTTTTCTATAGCCAGGATAGAATCGGTTTCGTAGCGGTTGCTCAGGTCAAAGTCCGTCAGTTCATAATGCCCGTCTTTATAGAATACGATAATACGGTCTTCTGTATTAAAGCTGCCCAGCAGTCTGCCGTAGCCATCCGTATTCAGACGGCCTACCTGCTCGTCATACCAGATTTTAGGAGCAGATAATGTACTTCTTCCCTGCTCTTTAAATTTGATCTGGCGTACCGGGTACTTCGTTACCTGGTTACCCTGCGAGCTGCGGCCTTTAATGCCCAGTTCTTCAAAATAGAAATCAAAGGTTTTGATTCTTGCAGAGCTGCCCGGCGATAAAGTAATGCTCACTACTTCCGCTTCACCATTCGGATTAGCCGTAAAGTACACCACTTTGCTGCCTTTATTGCCTTTGGTCAGATCATATTCCTTGTCGCGGGTAATACCGGTTACATTGAATCTTTTGCCATAAACAATGCCACTGATACCATCCATATACATCATGTTGTAGGTAGTGCGTTCATCATTCTTCCGGAATACATCTACATGCAGAATGTCTTTGCCCACAAAGGTTTTGTCGGCCATTTTAGTGATCTGCATAATGCCGTCCCTGCGGAAGATAATGATATCATCCAGGTCGGAACAGTCACATACAAATTCATCTTTCTTCAAGGACGATCCGATGAATCCTTCCTTACGGTTTACATACAGTTTAGTATTGGCAATAGCCACTTTAGTGGCATGAATTGTATCAAATACTTTAATCTCCGTTTTGCGCTCTTTACCTTTTCCGTACTTCTTCAACAGGTTTTCATAATAGGCAACAGCAAAGTCCGTCAGGTGCTCGATATTATGCAGCACCGTATTGATCTCCTCCTCCACATTTTTGATATGCTCATCAGCTTTAAAACTATCAAATTTGGAGATACGTTTGATCTTGATCTCCGTCAGTCGGATAATGTCTTCCTGAACAATCTCTCTTCTGAACATCGATTTGTAGGGAGCCAGACCTTTGTCAATAGCCTGTAGTACCCCTTCCCAGGTCGTTTCTTCCTCGATGTCGCGATAGATACGTTTTTCGATAAATATTTTTTCCAGAGAAGAGTAATGCCAGTCATTTTCCAGCTCGCGGAGTTTGATCTCCAGTTCCTTTTTCAGCAACTCTTTCGTCAATTCTACAGAACGCCTCAGCAGATCAGATACTCCTACAAAGTGAGGCTTATCATTGATGATGATACAGGCATTCGGAGAGATAGAGATCTGGCAATCGGTAAAGGCATACAGGGCATCGATCGTCTGATCTATAGACACACCTTGTGCCAGTTGTACGACCAGTTCTACGACTGCAGCAGTATTATCCGTTACGCTCTTGATCTTTATTTTCCCCTTTTCATTGGCTTTCAGAATGCTCTCGATCAGTCCGGAGGTGGTTACACCATAAGGCACATCGCGGATGGCTATACTTTTTTTATCCACCTCTTCTATACGGGCACGCACCAGCACCTTACCACCACGCATACCATCATTATAATTGCTGATGTCTGCCATACCTTCGGTAAGGAAGTCGGGATATAGCGTAAACGGTTTACCCTTCAGGTGTTTGATAGAAGCGTCGATCAGCTCTAGAAAGTTGTGGGGCAATATTTTGGTGGACAGACCTACTGCGATACCATCTGCACCCTGTGAGAGCAGCAGTGGAAACTTCATGGGCAGTGTGGTCGGTTCATTTTTACGGCCATCGTAACTTAACTGCCATTCTGTAGTCTTTGCATTAAAAGCCACATCCAGTGCGAATTTAGTTAGTCTTGCCTCAATATAACGGGCTGCCGCTGCACGGTCACCCGTACGCACATCTCCCCAGTTACCCTGCGTTTCAATCATGAGGTCTTTCTGCCCCAGGTTGGTAATGGCATCTCCGATACTGGCGTCACCATGCGGGTGATACTGCATCGTTTGTCCGATGATGTTGGCCACCTTATTAAAACGACCATCATCCATTTCTTTCATCGCATGCAGGATACGGCGTTGCACCGGCTTAAGCCCGTCCTCTACCGCAGGTACTGCACGTTCCAGTATTACATAACTTGCATATTCTAAAAACCAGCTCTGATACATTTTGTCAATAGAGGCGGCATTTTCTTCATGCGGCACCTCTTGTGACTGCTCTTCCGGTAATTCCATTTCACTCATTACGATCAGTATAAATTTAGATTGCGAAAATAATCAAAATCGGGCAGAAATCCGGCCACGTTAAACCCATCCTAATTTAAGTATTTACCTATGCTAATCAATTAAAATCCTTAATTTGCTGTTTCAAAACCATAATTACTATGTATTGGAGCAGGAAAATAGCCCTAAGCCTGAGCCTGTGCGGCTTCAGCATGGGTGCTTTTGCACAGTTCAACAACGATGAGGCAGATAAATTCTTTGAAATCTCTAAAAACCTGGAGATCTATACGAATGTATTAAAGGAATTAAATACCTTCTACGTTGATCCTATCAACCCCGGGAAAATGACCAAAACGGGGCTGGATGCAATGTTGAACGAACTGGATCCTTATACCAATTTCATCACCGAAGCTGAGGCGGAAGAGTTTGAAATGCAGTTTAACGGAAAATACGGAGGGGTAGGTACCACCGTAAAAATAGACTCTACTGAAAATATAATTGTTGAAGCCGTAAGACAAGGCAGTCCTATCGATAAAGCGGGTATAAAACCCGGCGATATCATGATCTCAATAGACGGTAATGCCGTAAAGGGTAAAAAGGACGAAGAGGTAGGCTTATTGCTTAAGGGAGCACCCGGTACTAAACTTATTATGGTACTGCAGAATCCGATAACGAAAAAGCAGTTTACCAAAGAGATAACACGTGAGGAAATTACGATTCCCGCGATCCCCTATTATGGTTTCGTAGATAAAGATAAGCAGATAGGTTATGTATTGCTCTCCCAGTTTACTCCAAACTGTGGCCGTGAAGTGCGTAATGCCCTGGATACCCTTAAAGCACAGGCCAATGGCGGGCTTAAAGGTGTTGTACTGGACCTGAGAGGCAACCCCGGTGGTCTCGTTACAGAAGCGGTCAATATCTGTAACCTTTTTGTGGAAAAAGGAAAGATGATCGTAAGTACCAAAGCCAAGCACCAGGAGTGGAGTAAAGAATACAGTGCCAGCAATGAGCCTTGGGATGTAAATATACCGCTGGCAGTGCTGATTAACGGTAATTCAGCATCTGCATCCGAGATCGTATCCGGTGCCCTGCAGGATCTGGATCGTGCGGTCATTATCGGAAGCAAAAGCTTCGGTAAAGGCCTGGTACAGGTAGTGCGCCCGGTAGGCTATAACTCGCGTCTGAAAGTAACTACAGCCAAGTACTACATCCCTTCCGGACGTTGTATTCAGGCATTGGACTACACACACCGTAACGAAGATGGTACGGTAGCTGCTGTGCCGGATTCTTTAAAGAAGGCTTTTAAGACAAACCTGGGCAGAGTGGTATATGACGGTGGCGGTATTGAGCCGGATGTAAAGATCGAAAGCGAATATTACAGCATACTGTCTGCACAGCTGATGAAAGATGATTATATCTTCAACTATGTAACGGACTATTATTACAGTCATCCTACTATTGCACCGGCAAAGGAATATCGCTTCTCTGATGCAGATTATACTGACTTTCAGTCTTGGCTGGTTAAGCGTAAATTTAAATACGAAACCCGCAATGAGTATATCCTGAGTGCAATGAAGAAAAATGCGGAAGAAGAAAAGAACTTTGACGGCATTAAAAATGAGTACAATACATTACTGGCAAAGATCGAGGCAGAAAAGAAACAGGACTTTATCAAAAACAAGTCGGAATTGCAGGAATTGCTGTCCTCAGAAGTCGTATCCCGTTACTATTATCAGAAAGGACAGATCGAGAATCAGCTGAATAATTATAACGCTGCGCTGAAAAAAGCAGTAGAGCTATTAACCACCAATACAGCGGAGTATAAAAAAGTATTAAAAAAATAAAATAAATGTAAACCGTGCATAGGGCATGATATTTGAAAAAAATGCCCTAAATTCGCACCCTCAAATCTTTATATTAAACATTTAAAAATGGAATATAGACAAATTGTAGCAGTAACCGGCTTGACAGGACTATATCAATTAGTAAGTACAAAGAACGATGGTGCTTTGGTACGCAGCTTGGCAGATAAAAGTATCAAATTTGTATCTTCAAGACTACACCAGATCACTCCTTTAGAGAGTATTGAAATCTATACTTACAGTGACAATGTTCGTCTGCACAACGTGTTAGAGAGCATGAAAGAAAATGATGCTGCTATCACTGAGCTGGTATCCGGTAAAAAGGCTGCTGCAAATGATATAAGAGCATACTTTGCTACAGTTTTGCCTGACTTCGATCAGGAGCGCGTATACACCAGTGATATCAAAAAAATCATGAAATGGTATGAGCTGCTGAAAGCAAATGACTTACTGAACTTCGAAATATACAACCAGCAAATGGCTGATATGGATGAAGCAGTAATGGAAGAGGATGCTGCTGAAGAAGAAGCGCCTAAGAAAGCTGCTAAAAAAGCAGTTGCTAAAGAAGAGGCTGAAGAAAAACCAGCTAAGAAAGCTGCTAAAAAAGCAGTTGCTAAAGAAGATGGTGAAGAAAAACCAGCTAAGAAAGCCGCTAAGAAAGCAGTTGCTAAAGAAGATGGTGAAGAAAAACCTAAGAAAGCCGCTAAAAAGAAAGAAGATTAATTATTTCGCTTATAGCCATAAAAAAACGGAGCATCGTAACAGACGCTCCGTTTTTTATATTGCTGATTTATTTAAGAAGGAAGTATTCGTTTAATAATGCGCAACTGATGTGTGCGTTTTTTGTGCTTGACACTAATGATGCCACCATTATCTATTGCATCAACGACTACGCCGCCGGCAATCTCTGTAGCGTGTATAATCGTGTTACTGTCCAGCAGCAGGCCTACGTGATCAATGAAGCCTTCTGCATTATCAAAAAAGGCCAGGTCGCCACATTGCGCTTCCTGTAAGAATCCTACAGATTCTCCTATTTCTGATTGCTGCTTGGAATTTCGGGGTATACGGATATTCATCATTTTGTATACCATCTGCGTGAGGCCAGAGCAATCAATACCCATGATCGAGCGGCCACCCCATTGGTAGGGCGCGCCATAATATTCCATAGCAGCAGCACGGATTGTAGCAGGGTCGCTTGTCAGTTGTGCAACCGCTTTTTTCTTTCCCCTGAACTTAAGTGCAGACTGGTCCAGCCATTCGAAAGAACGTCTTTTTAAAGCAAAAAGATCAGATCCCGGAGAGAGTAGAATATTTCCCGAAGGTCCGGCCAGTTTATCACCTGTAGAAGTATTGACAAACTTATTCGGCTTGCGGTAGGCCTTCAGTTCGATCAGCTGCATTTGCCCGGCCGATACCCAGCCCTCGTAATGGTCCCATTCACATACAATATACATCCAGCTGCCCTCCCGGCGCATGACTTCTGCACGCTCTCCGAACAATAGCTGGGATATAATAGGCGCATGATGAGAAGCCTCTGTCCTTAAAGGAGCTGCAGGTACTGCACAAACGACATAAGAAAAAATCATAGACTGATCTTACTGTGTTAAAAGAAAAAAGTGCAATAATCAATTATTGCACTCCTTGTATTCGATTATTTATTGTTTTGCTCGGCAAGGAATCGGTCCAGTGCTGCTACCATAGAAGGTGCATTCGGGACAGGTGCTTTGATTCTGACTTCCAGACCCACATCTTCCAGTGCTTTCTGGGTAGTACCTCCGAATCCGCCGAAGACAATGCCATTTTGTTTAAAGTCAGGATGCACACTCAGAATCGCTTCTACGCCAAATGGGCTGAACAGGATCATGGCATCATACTCATTACCTTTTTTCAGTATAGTCTCCATATCATTCGGTACCGTTCTGTACAGTACCGCTTCTACAAATTGAAACTTATTTTTGACCAGGCTTGGAGAGATATCATTCTTAGTGTTTTCCGATACAGGAATCAGGAATTTTTCCGTATCCTTATATTTCGCCAGCACATCCATCAGGCCGTCCACAGAACCATCGGCAGAGAAGAACACTTTACGCTTACGGTACAGGATGAATTTCTGCAGGTACAGGGCGATGGCTTCTGTGATACAGAAATAACGCATTTCCTGTGATACTTTGAATTTCATCTCTTCACAGATACGAAAGAAGTGGTCAACGGCATTACGGCTGTTCAGGATTACTGCATTGTATTCAGATAACTCTATTTTTTGCTTTCTGAACTCTTTTGCAGAGAACGGCTCCAGTTTAATGAACTGGTGGAAAGTGAGCTGCACATTATACTTACGCTCCAGATCGTAGTACGGAGATTTTTCACTCTCCGGCCTCGGTTGAGAGACAAGTATGCGCTCTACTTTTTTTACAGCAACTTTCTTTGCAGCAGCCTTCTTTGGTGATTCGGGCTTGTTGTCTGCTGAAGTAGCCTTCTTAGCAACAACTGCTTTAGGGGTTGCAGATTTCGTAGCTTTTGCCATTTTCAGAGTTTATAAGTATAAACTAATTATTTATTTAACGCAAACTATAACGATCAGATACCGGGTATTATTACGCTATACTAAAGTATTGTAAGTAAGTTTGACCAGGATCGCTAAAGGCAATAATTCCGAGGCGCAAAAGTACATAAAAAAATGGAATTTGCTATATTGGAAAAATGAGCCTAATGAGCTCCATGATCGGGTATAGCGATTGATAAGCAGAATACCGGTGAGCATACAGGCTACAGCCAGTATTAAACGTAACCAGCCACCTTGTCCGAAAGCCAGTATAATAGCAAAAGGGAGTAATACTACAGATAAAATTTTATTGATCAGGAATACATTATAAGTATATGCTTCCGTAACCTGGTCTATTTTGAATACCCAGCCTACAAATTTTAATAATAAATACTTAATAAGGTAAACACAGCCGACCATCAGTATAAGGCCGCACAGCACCATATTTGAGCTATAGTTCGATTCCTGGATAATATTACTTTGTGTAAATAGTACTGCATAGAGGAAGAAGCCTATAGAAATGCTGAAGAAAATATTCATTGCCGCATTGGCTTGTACATTTTGCTCAATCTGCTCTCTGAGCTGGCGTTTATTCATCATCGGACTCATAAAGGCATTATACAGGTGCCTGAAATAAGTAGGAAAGATGAGTCGTAAGATACCCAGTACAAACAGAAGCAGCAAGACCAGGTAGAAACTGGTTGTCTTATTCACAAAATGATGCGCTTTCTGTACCTGGTTTATAACCGTAACCTGTTTGCCCAGCATCGGATGCCCGGCAAAGTAGCTGTAAAACGCAGAGTCAGCTTTAACACGCACTGCACTGTCCGGGATGTTAAACCCGTAAAGCGTTACTGCATGGACTTCTGCGCAATATAATAAACCCGTAAGGATCAGCAGCGGTAATAATATATATATGTATCGATTGTTTTGAAACAATTTCCCTGAAAACATTTTTTTAAGTTGCTGTACAAAAGTAAAGTTTTAATCTATACGGTGAGTGTATCTTACAGATTAAGGATTGTAAAATCCGGAGCAATTGGATTCACATAAAGATTGCCCCTCAAGACATTTGCTTTGCCTATCTTTGCCAGCATAATTTTAATTGTACATTTTGGAGATAAAGTATACCAGGGAAGAGCAGTTCATTATGGACGTGGTGGCCGATGCCGCTGCTCAGGCCGGAGTTTCGGCTTACCTGATCGGAGGCTTTGTGCGGGACAAGATCCTGGGCAGAGCTACCAAAGATATTGATGTGGTTTGTGATGGCGATGGTATCGGACTGGCACATGCAGTGGCCGGATTATTGCCCAATCGGCCTAAAGTTGCCTTTTTTAAAAATTTCGGAACCGCTCAGCTGATCATAAAAGGAATAGAAGTAGAGTTTGTAGGCGCACGGAAAGAGTCTTACCGCGCCCATTCCCGCAATCCGGAAGTAAGTCCGGGTACATTGGAGGATGATCAGAAAAGAAGAGATTTTACCATAAATGCGCTGGCCATCAGTCTGAACCGTGAGGACAAAGGCCGGCTGCTAGATCCGTTTGATGGCTTGCTGGATATGGAAGATAAGATTATCCGTACCCCATTGTTGCCGGATCAGACCTTCAGTGATGATCCATTACGCATGATGCGGGCTATTCGCTTTGCCACACAGCTGCAGTTTCATATTGACGTTGCCTGCTTTGACAGTATTAAATCTCAGAAGGACCGGATTAAAATCATTTCAAAAGAACGTATCGCCGATGAGCTGAACAAGATCATGATGAGTGCGAAACCATCTATCGGTTTTGATCTGCTGTTCCGAAGCGGATTGCTGGATATTATATTGCCACAGCTCGCAGCCTTATCCGGTACGGAGTATGTCGATAATAAAGGTCATAAAGATAACTTTTATCACTCTATCCAGGTGCTGGACAATATAGTTCCGCATACCGATAATTTATGGCTGAGATGGGCCGCATTACTGCATGATATTGGTAAAGCCCCGACAAAGAAATATGAGAAAGGCCACGGTTGGACCTTTCACGGACATGAGGTAGTGAGCGGCAGAATGATACCGAAGGTATTCGGCAGTCTTAAATTGCCCATGAATGAAAAGATGGAGTATACCCGCAAGATAATCGAGTTACACCACCGGCCGGTCGCCCTTACCAAAGAGAATATTACGGATTCCGCCATCCGCAGACTACTGTTTGATGCCGGAGACGATATAGATGATCTGATGACCTTGTGTGAGGCAGATATTACCTCCAAGAATGCGCAAAAAGTCAAGCGTTACCTGGAGAATTTTGAGATTGTAAGAGAGAAGCTGAAAGAAGTAGAAGCGAATGACCAGATTCGTAACTGGCAGCCACCGATCAGTGGAGAAGAGATCATGGAGACCTTCGGACTGGAACCTTCCCGCACAGTAGGTATCATAAAGACTGCTATCCGTGAAGGAATTCTGGACGGACATATCCCGAACAACTATGAAGGAGCGAAAGCGTTTATGATTGCATTCGCCCGACAGGAGTTAAACCTGGAGCCCCGGAACTAAAGCCGGCAACTACCCCTAAGTATAAAAACCTCTATTTTAACCTTTAAATAAAATCTATGTTATTTAAATTCTTTGAATCTGACAGCTACTTTATTGATGAGAAGGTAAACTTCCTCAAATTCGAAAATGAGTACAAGATCTACGATGACCATGCGATCCAGATTGGTATGGTAAAACAAAAACTGAGCGGCGGCCAGAAAGCACTGCGCTTATTGCTGAACAAAGCTATGCTGCCGTTTCACCTGGAGATCCAGAACCACCAGGGCGAAGTACAGTCCAGCATCAGACGCGGTTGGACTTTTTTCATGTCCAAAATCTCCGTATTTGATGGGAATGAAAACCTGGTCGGAACCATTCAGCAGAAATTCAAACTGTTCAAACCTACCTTTAAAATCTTCGACCCGCAGGGTACGCAGATCGCAGAAATAAACGGGGATTGGAAAGCCTGGAATTTCGCTATTAAAGATGCATCAGGAAACCAGATCGGTTCTGTAAATAAGAAATGGGCTGGCATCGCAAAAGAATTCTTTACCACAGCAGATAAGTATAATGTAAGCATCGACCAGTCTTATCCGGAAGATAATAATAAAATACTGATTCTCTCCAGCGCGATCACCATCGACATGGTTTTGAAAGAAGCTAAGTAAGTTTATAAATAAGATAAAAAGTAAAGGAGTGCCATAAGGCACTCCTTTTTTTCGCTATGAAAGGGTTTATGGCGAATTATTTTCGGTCACTCATCATATAGATGACCTTATCTTTTTTACCCAGGAAGTAGAACAGAGAGAACTGTACATTAGGGTATTGGTATAATTGTGTAGACAGCTGAGAAGTCTTATTTACGTTCGTCCATAAAGTGTGGCTTATACGCATATCCAGGCTTATGTTTTTCGACAGGTCATAAACAATACCCGCAGTGTAGCCCAGTCCCATACGGGAACGGAAGTCCTGCTGATTGATCTTGCCGCTGCCGGACACCAGTGCCGTTTCTGACAGTACCGTTTTCGCTGATTCCATATCCTTGTTCAGGATAGAAGTATACTTAACCGGTGAGAAGTAAGTGGCTTGTAATCCTCCGAAAACAGAGAACTTGCTCAGCTGGTATCTTAACGTAACCGGAATCTCAAAACTGGTGATATTATCTAACTGATAGCTGTTTTGTTTGTTATATTCTGTAGCACTGTACATCGTTTGACCGTTCACTACAGTACTGGTCTGGTTTTCGTATGATTTAAATGATTCCAGAATATTCTGAGGCAGTAAACCCTGGTGGCTGTATTTCAGCTCTGCTCCTATGGTCAGGCGCTCTTTTAATTCATAATAGCCACCTATACTGAAATGATAACCGGTAGGCATATAAGTACTCAGGGTAGAATTCATACCGATAGCAGCACTGAAGTAATAAGGTTTTTCCATGCTCAGGTAATTGCTCAGCACATCGTAGAAATGCTTGGCAAAGCTACCTTTCTGAGCTGTAGTGCTGGCCACTTTATATTCGCTTAAAGGCGCTACACTTACATTAGACTCTGCAACAGAAACCGTATTATTACTACTTAAGCTTGGTGCCAGGATAGAAGCGGCTCTTGCTTTAACAAAGATGCCCGTGTTTCTGCTGGTGATCGCCAGCAGCTCCATTTTGTCCTGAGGGTTCAACGGGGCTAAAAATTTGCGGGTAACCCGTACATTTTTCACCGTGTCCATTACAACGCCGGTAACTTTCTGTCCTTTATCATCTTTGATCAGGTGACGTACCGCCTGAATCTCATTTACCGTTTTAGATTGTTCTTTATACCACTCGTTTTGCTGAGTCAGTACAAATTTCTGTGTACTGCCCGGTACTACAGCTGCGTATTGTGTATCTGCAGCCAGTTTCGGAGTATAAAGATTTTTATCAATAGCAGCCATTGCTTTTTCAGCAGCAGTTGTATTGAAGTCTGCTTGACCCGCAGTGGTCTGCTGTGGTAATCCTGCAAGGTTTTGGGTAATCTGATCATTTACCGTCAGGGCCTGCTGTTGCTGGGCAGCAGCCTGATTGCGTTGCTTACGGGAGCTGTGTCCTTTAGCAGGCTGTGCAGTAGCATTGCTATGTTGCACAGACGCATTTCCTGCAATGCCGGCTACAGTATGGTTGCCAGATTGAGGGGTATTGTGTTCAGGATTATTATTACTGGTTCTGGTATTGCTTCTGTTGTTCCGGTTGCCGGTAACAGGAGCAAGATCGGCAGCTACAGCTACAGCAGCGTTTGAGCGGGCAGCATCGGATGATGTAGCAGCAGTTGACGCTGAGGTGGCCGTTCCTTCAGGAGAAACGCTCTTATTGTCTCCTGTTGCAGAAGAAGCGTGTCCCGTGCCAGAAGCGGGGCTTCCCTGCTCCGTACTGGTCTCGCTGAACAATACAGGTCTGCTCTGGTTATACTGCCAGGTAACCGCAGTAGTGCCTATGCCCAGCGTAAGCAGGGCCAGGGCCACATAACGGTTCAGACTGCCACCGGCTAAACCTCCGCCGGTAGTACCCGCTGACTCCAGCAGATGCTGCATATTGCCCCAGGCGCCGGGAGGAATACGCTCCTCACGATCCGGCTTACCCTTGAACAGGTCGTCTACCTTTATAAATTCGTTATTACTCACAGCAATTATTTTTTTAAATGTAAACCTTGCTTTTCTATTTTTTCCTTTAATATTTTCCTTGCTTCAGAAAGATACCATTTAGAGGTTCCTTCACTGATGCCAATGTGTTTTGATATTTCTTTATGGGACAGATCTTCAAAAACATACATGTTAAAGACCACGCGTGCGGTCTCAGGAAGGCTGTATACCAGTTTCATCAGATCGTCATAATACATATTACTGGCAGCATCCTTCAGCACAAATTCATCCTTCTCAACCAGTAGTACATTATCACTGTACTTTACCTGCGATTTTGCGAAATCCGATACAGAGTGGAACACAATTTTGCGTAGCCATCCCTCAAAAGATCCTTTAAAACCATAGCTGCCCATCTTTTGGAAAGCCCGTAAAAAACCATTATTCAATATCTCTTCAGCCAGCTCAGAAGCCGGAAAATATCTGCGGACCATACCCATCATTTTGGGGTAGAATAGCTCATATAACTTCGCCTGTGCGCCGCGTTCATTGCGCACACAACCAGTTATTAACGCTTCCAGTTCGCTTGTACTTGTCAACACGTTATGATATGCCAAAGAAAATGACAATGTATTTAGATATTATTTGCTTGATTATAAAGACAGTGGGCCTTTATAAATAGGTTGGTAAATATAATCTTTTTTACATAAATATTGTTTTTGCTACTATGAAAGGAATACCCATGGTGATAATTATTGCGCATAATTTGCAAATTATCAATTATTTAAAGTCTGTTTAACTAATTGGTAACAATTATGTCTGACTAACTAAAAAATTGTGATCCCAATATTAATCTCCGGTTAATATCCGGTACTACAATGATAATAGTACGCTAACAGCCTGTTAATGTTGTGGTTCTAATTTCGCGGAAAATTCACAGTATATGATTACGCTCAAGAACATAATGTACCGCAAGCTGTTGCAAGTAGTTGCTGGTATTGTTTTCGTCAGTATGACAGCTATGGCTGCAGCGGCTGCAAAAGGACATGTATTGATTATCACTGCTGTTGATAATATAAAGTCCAACCATTATTATGACGACTATATCGCTAAAGAAATGGGCGTCGCTGTAGATAGCCTCGACTATTATTTCAATGGCTCCGTAACCCGCCACCTGCAAAGTCTGCATGAAGGCGCACTGGAATATACTTTGTTGCCGGAGGCTGACCTGTCGGTGGTGAAAGATGATATAGAAATATCAGGAGAAGCTGAAAGTTCTGTGGCCTCTGTTGATAAAATGAGCCTGGAGGAATATCACTCCCTGCTGGAAAAAAACAAAACAGAATTCTTACTGGTCATCAACCAGCATTACCTGAAGAAGATGGAGTCCGGTACAATGAACACCGTGTTTCATATTGTGAGTTATACCTTATTTGACAAAGACAAGAAACAGCTGAATACCTCCAGCCTGTATTACTCTACCATAAAACTGGACAAGCCCGGAAAAATGGAATCTCAGTTAAGAAAGACCGCTGCAAAGATGGCTTCCAAACTGGAGAAAGTAGTTTCCTGAGGCCGGTCCGGGACCAACCCGCATACTTCACTAACTATATAAACTTTTAAATTTTAACAGTCAATGATCGAAAGATTTACAAAAGCATCAGTGTTGCTAGCAGCAGCGACACTGACAGCCACCACTATGATATATGCCCAGGGGAATGAGGCTATCGTATCTGGTGTCGTAAAGGATGAAAACAAAGGAACGGTTATAGGGGCGCAGGTAGTAGTGAAGAATGAGTCGACCGGTTTTACCGCATCTACCGTAACCAATGAAAGCGGTAAATACATCTTCAAGCAATTGCCACTTGGAGATAACTACACCATTACGGTTTCGGTAATGGGCCAGGGTGAACAAAAGAAAACCGGCTATGTCCTGAACCAGGGCGATCAGCTGGTGGTAAACTTTGAAATGCAGACCGCTGCATCAGAACTGAAAGAGGTGGCCGTTGTTGCGAACTCACTGAGAAAATCGATCAACACTTTAGGTGCTTCTACTTCAGTATCTGCCAAGGATCTGACACAGCTGCCGGTAAATGGCCGTAACTTCAACTCCCTTATCGACCTGTCGCCGCTGAGCAGCGGAAGCAGCCTGGGTGGTCAACTGGCTTCTTCTACCAACTACACTATTGATGGGATGAATGCAAGGGGTACCATCGCCGGTGGTTCTACTTCCGGTGCGTATTCCATCTCTATGGAAGCCATCCGTGAGTTTAAGATCATTACCAATGAATATGATGTAACCAATGGTCGCGCCGGTGGTGGTACAATCAGTACCGTGACCAAATCCGGTACCAATACCATGCACGGTAGCGTATTCGGCTACGGAAGAACAGACTGGCTGTCCAGCCCCTACGATATCCGTGGGAATAAAAGAGTAAATGACTTCTCTACGTATCAGTATGGTTTCTCACTGGGTGGACCGATTCTCAAAGATCGTGCACACTTCTTCATTGTATGGGACAGACAGCAGGATGCCCGTCCGCTGAACATTGCCAATATCCGTACCTCAGCCGATGTAGCAGCATATAATGTAACACAGGAGACACTGGATAATTATATGGATATTGCCCGTGCTAAATACGGCGTATCCAACAATCCTCAATTCGGTTCTTTCGATAAGCGTAAGACTACAGATGCCGTATTTGCCCGTGTAGACTGGCAGATCAATTCCCGTAACCTGCTTACCTTCCGCAACAACTTTGTGTACGAGTTCGATAACCAGTCCGAAGGCGATAACTCCGGTATCAACCTACTGGAATCTTACATCAACCGTAAGAGAGTTGATAATAGTTTAATGGCTTCATTGCGTACACAGGTAAATCCTAAAGTAACGAATGAGCTGAAAGCACAATACTTCATCCAGCAGGAAGATGTACTGACGAATGATAAAGAATTGCCGGTAGCCAACATCCCGCGTGGAATCGTTGAGAATGTTGAGTCGATCGATGAGAACGGCAAAAAATATTTCAACTCTATCCAGCTCGGCGGTCAGCGCTTTGCGCCAGAGTGGTTTAAAGGAAGTACTGTACAACTGGTAGATAATGTATACTACAATACAGAAAAAGTAAAATATACCTTTGGTATTGACCTGATGTACTATCGCATGAATTCCCGTTATGGTAGTGAGATGAACGGTCGTTTCTATTTCACCGGAATGGATAATTTCAACAACATGACGCCTTACCGTTATGCCCGTGAAATCTATCTGAACGAAGATCAGGCTAACCAGGTACACCAGTTAACCTCCGGTGCGTACGCACAGCTGGAGACCCGCCTGGCAAAAGGCCTGGACTTCATGGCCGGCGTGCGCCTGGATAATACACAATACCTGAATGGTGCCAACTATAATGAGGTAGCCGACAGAACATTAGGCATCCGCACCGATCAGAAAATCAATACCCTGCAGGTGCAGCCACGTATCCAGTTTACCTGGGATGTAAATGAGCAGCGTAAAGACATCATTCGTTTCGGTGCCGGTATCTTCGGTTCTGCACTGAACCCGTACTCGATGATCAACAATATGCTGTTTGACGGTACGAAAGTTGCTTCTGTAGACATTACCGGAAGCCTGGTGCCGACACCTGATTTTCCTGGGTACAGAAACAATCCTGCAACTGCTCCGGGTACCGATCTGTTCAATATTCCGGGAGTAGAAAAACTGATTACCATCAATGCGAATAGCAAGGATGCAAAAGTACCAACACTATATAAGACAAACCTTTCCTATAACCACTTCTTCAGCGATAAATTACGCGTAGGTGTTACTGCATATGCGAGTTGGGCGCGTAATAACTACATGTATGTAGACCGCAATATGGTCGACAATCCATACTTCACTATCGAAGAAGAAGCCAACAGAGGTGTATATGTACCGGCAAGTACCATCAACCCTTCAAACGGGGCAACTAACTGGGTAAATGGCCGTAAGACTACAGAACTGGGACGTGTACTGGAGCTGGTAAGTGATGGTAAAAAAGATCAGTATGCAGTAGTATTAGACGCAACATGGCGCTACTGGAGAGATGGTCAGCTGACGGCCTCTTATACCTGGAATGATTCTAAAGATAATACTTCCTACAACGGTAATGTGGCCAATACCGCAACCCTGGATCTGATGGTCGCTTCTGATCCGCGCGATCTGTCTAAAATGACGTATTCAAACAACCAGTTCCGTCACAAAGCAGTATTCTACGCTTCTACACCAAGCATTAAAGGGTTCTCTGCTGGTATCCGTTTCTCCGGTATCGGTGGTACCCGTTACTCCCTTGCGGTGAGTGGTAATATGAATGGTGACTTCGTTTCTTCTAATGACCTGGCTTACGTTTACGACCCGAACAGTCCGTCTACACCTCAGTATCTGAAAGATGGTATCAATGCGATACTGAATAATCCGGATGCAGAGCAGTCTGTAAAAGATTATATCCGTAAAAGCTTCGGTCAGATTGCAGAGCGCAATGGTGGTATCAATGGCTTCTATGGTGTATTTGACCTGAGAGTGGCCAAGCGTTTCAACATTAACCGCCAGCATGGTATCGAATTAACCCTGGACATCTTTAACGTAGCCAATATGTTGAATAAAGACTGGGCAGTAAAAAGAGATCTGGGTAAACAGAATATCTACACGATCAAAAACTTCAACCCGACCGCACAGAACTATACTTACAATGTGCGCACCACAACAGGCGTATCCAGCTATAGCGGAACTCCGTTCCAGTGCCAGTTAGGTCTGAGATATAGCTTCTAAAATAGATCGGATAGTACACGATAAATTTTATTCTCACGGCATACCCGAATCCCGGATTGCGGGTATGCCTTTTTTAAATTAATGATCATAAGATGAAATTGCATTCTCTCCTTTATACCGTAAGTGCGATGCTGTTGAGCAGCACGGTTATGGCCCAGAAGACAACCATTTCCGGCTTTGTTTTTGAAGACAAGAATAATAACGGCACTAAAGAATCCACTGAAAAAGGCCTGGTAAATGTTGCCGTATCCAATGGTAAAGATGTTGTACTAACCGATTCCAAAGGGCAGTATACACTTAATATAGCTAATGACAATATTATTTTTGTCATTAAACCAACTGGATATAAGATACCCTTAGATGAGTATAATCTTCCTAAAAGCTATGCATTGCATAAGCCGCAGGGCACACCGGCTCATTTTAAATTCAAAGGTGCGCAGCAAAGCATAGATGCGCAACGCAGTCTGGACTTCGGTTTGGTGGCACAGAAAGAGGCAAATGATTTTGCAGTATACGTTTTCGGAGATCCGCAGCCTTATACCATGGAGGAGATCCAGTATTTCGATAAAGCGATTATCCAGGAAGCAAAGAGCAATAATAGAATTGCATTCGGAATCAGTATGGGTGATCTGGTAGGAGACAACCTGGATCTGCACACACCATATAAAGAGGTCATCAAAAAAATGGATATGCCCTGGTATAATGTTATGGGTAATCATGATATGAACTACGATGCAGCAGCCGATTCTTTATCAGATGAGACATTCGAAAAAAACTTCGGTCCGGCCAACTATGCATTCAACTATGGCAATGCCCACTTCATTGTGCTGGACGATATTTTATATCCCGATCCAAGAGATGGAAAAGGCTACTGGGGCGGTTTCAGGCCCGATCAGCTGGCTTTCATCAAAAATGACCTGCAGCATGTACCCAAAGACAAGCTGGTTGTATTGAATTTCCATATTCCTTTACTGATTACCGGAGAGGATGAGTTTATTCATCAGGATCGTCAGGCACTGTTCGACCTGCTGGAAGGCTACGAAAATGTACTGGCGATATCTGCACATACCCATCTGCAAAGACATAATTTCTATTCCATCGCCGATGGCTGGAGAAACAGGAAGCCTTTACATGAATATAATGTGGGTACCACATCAGGCGACTGGTATTCCGGCAGAATAAATGAACAAGGGGTACCCGCTTCTACAATGAGAGATGGAACGCCTAAAGGATATGCCGTAATGCAGGTAAAGAATAACACCTATACACTCGATTATAAAGTAGCCGGAGCACCACAGGAGTATCAGATCAATATCTATGCACCAAAAGTACTGGCAAAAGATAAGCGTACCTCAGCATCAATATTCGCCAACTTCTTTATGGGAACGGCAACTGATAAGGTGTACTGCAGAATCGATAACGGAGACTGGAAACCGATGAAGTATGTTGTGGATGTAGACCCCTCCTTCCAGGCCATTAATATGCAGTATGATCAGTCACCTGTCCTGCTGGACGGCAGAAGACCAAGCATGCCCGAGGCCTCAACCCATTTATGGATGGTGAATATACCTACTAAGCTCATAGCGGGGGAGCATACTATTGAAGTAAAGGCAACCGACATGTTCGGTAAATCATACACCCAAAAGAGCACTTATAAAATCGTTGAATAAAAATATTAAATTCATGAACAAGATATTCGGATTGCTGACCGCCTGCTTACTTGGCGCTACGGCATTACAGGCAGCAGATAACAATCACGTCATCCTTATTTCAATTGACGGGCTGCGCCCAGAGTTTTACAAAGAAGCTTCATGGCCTACGACCCACATTCGCCAGGCTTTAAAGCAAGGCAGTTATGCCGACGGCGTTACAGGAGTATTCCCTACCGTAACCTATCCTTCCCATACTGCAATGATTACAGGAGTGAAACCACTAAAGCATGGTATATATTATAATACACCCCCTGAACCATTAGGTGTTACCGGTAAGTGGAATTGGTATTATGATAGCATCCAGGTGCCTACCTTGTTTACTGCGGCAAAAGCACAAGGACTGACAACGGCTTCCATCTTCTGGCCCGTTTCTGTAGGTGTACCCGCAGATCATGCCATCCCTGAATTTTGGTATCTGCCAAAGGCCAAAGGAGAAAAGAGAGACATGAAAAATGCGCTTTCAGATATGGCCTATCCAAAAGGATTTTTTCAGGAATTAGAAGACAATGCTATTGGTAAAGTGGATGAGATCGACTTCGATGGCGATTTCCTGAGTATGGATGACCTGACTACCAAGATGGCCTGTTATACGATCAGGAAATATAAGCCAAACTTTCTGACACTGCACCTGGTTACGGTAGATCACTTCCAGCACGAGCAAGGTCGTAACGGAGATAAGGTGCAGGCATCTCTTGCTGCCGTCGACCATGCCATTATGCAATTAATGGAAGCTGTTGAAAAAGCAGGTATTAAAGAGAATACTACATTTATCATTACAGGAGATCATGGCTTTGTAGATATTCATACCTCAATTAATCCGAATGTATGGCTGGCACAGGCAAGGTTATATGATCCTAAGCACCCGGAGAACTGGAAAGCATATTTTCACGCTTCAGGAGCATCAGCATTCTTATTGCTGAAGGATAAGAAAGACGCAAAGACCTTGAAGAAAGTAAATGAAATACTGGCAGCACTGCCGGAGGACCAGAAGAAGCTGTTCATGGTAAAAGATCGTAACAGCCTGGACCAGGTAGGAGCGAGCGGTGAATCGTTCTTAGCATTAGCGCCGATAAAGGGCTATACATTTGGTAATAGTGCAGAAGGAGAAGTCCTGAAAAAAGCAAAGGGCGGTACACATGGATTCTATCCCGATTTTAAAGAAATCCAGACCGGCTTTATGGCATTTGGCTATGGCATCAGACCAGGCGTAGTGATTCCGGAAATGAGTCTTACAGATGTAGCACCGATTGTGGCTAAGTTATTACATATTCCTTTCCCATCTGCGGAAGGTAAGATACCGGCTAATTTGCTTATAGTGGAATAAAAGCAAATAGCTGTGGCTGTTATCTTGCATACTTATATAACAGCACTAAGCGGGCAGGATTTAGTTCCTGTCCGCTTATTTTCTCTCCTTTCTTCCTTCTTTACTTATATTTTGATAAATATATATCGTCTGATAGTGTTACTGGCGTTGGTTTATGGTAAAAAAATGCCATACAAAACGGGGATAAATTAGTAAAAAGATTTGTTTAGGAATTAATATGTATCTATCTTTGCACTCCCTTACGGAAACGGGGGTTGCTCTTAGAGATTGATGGGAAGTGAGACTGGTCTTGTGTTTGGGGTGTTTTTACTGATTTGAAAATGAGTCGGTGGGAATAAAAAAAACTTCAAAAAAGATTTGGTTGTTTATGAAAGGTTATTTACCTTTGCACTCCCAACGAAACGGCGGTTAGGCGCACATAAGGAGTTCGAGTCTCATGGTTTTGACAATTGGTAACGAAAGTGTTACTAAAAGATATTTGAAATAAGGAACAGCAGTAGGATCAGATGTAATATCTGATTTGAAGGTAAGAAAAGCGTATACAAAATTAAAAAACGATCCGAACATTTTCGAGAGAGAATAGTCGTGATCAAATATCTCATTTACCAAGGAGAGTTTGATCCTGGCTCAGGATGAACG
>Ga0256785_1000099_pt1 | contig 28488 bp, 28 predicted proteins | sample MC6MC0936MT_FD_186041 | JGI IMG/M metagenome (GOLD analysis project Ga0256785, IMG submission 186041) | Metatranscriptome of enriched soil aggregate microbial communities from Iowa State University, Ames, United States - MC6-MC0936-MT... | ecosystem: Environmental > Terrestrial > Soil >... | reverse complement strand
TGTAGTAAAAATCTTATCACTCTGCTACTATTACCTGCCACTCGATTGGCTTTTTGCCATGTGCCTGCAAGTAAGCATTGGTCTTGCTGAATGGTCTGGAACCGAAGAATCCGTTGTAGGCTGAAAGGGGCGAGGGGTGCGCCGATTCTATGATGCAGTGCTTAGTAACATCAATCAGTCCTTTCTTGGAACGGGCATTTCCGCCCCAGAGAATGAAGACAATATTTTCTTTTTCCTGCGATACTTTCTCAATAACGGCATTGGTAAAGTTTTCCCAGCCGATCTTGCTGTGAGAATTGGCCAGACTGGCTTGTACGGTAAGGCTGGTATTGAGCATCAGTACGCCTTCTTTGGCCCAGGACTCCAGGAAACCGTGATTGGGTATCTGGAAACCGGGAATGTCGGTGACCAGCTCCTTGTAGATATTGGCAAGGGAAGGTGGTGGTTTTACACCAGGGCGTACAGAGAAACAAAGACCATGGGCCTGACCTGGTCCGTGATAGGGGTCCTGGCCGAGCAATACCACTTCTACTTTATCAAACGGGCAAAGCTCAAAGGCACGGAATATATCCTGTCCTGCGGGGTACAGGGTAATGCCCTGATCACGATCGTATTTGATGCGGTCTACGATCTGTTTAAAATAAGGCTTCTCAAATTCTTCTTTCAGCTTGTGCTTCCAGCTGGCTTCTATTTGTACATCCATAGGTCTTTAGTTTAGGCTGAGGCTCTGATGTCCAGTACTTTTAATTGTAGCGATGTTTCATTATTCCATTCGTTTTCATCAATGGTGTATACAATATCGAAAGGCTTGTTGCTGTTGATCAGGTCGAATTTATAAGCAAGATTAAATCCTATGCCACTAATCGGTTGCGCTCCGTTCTGATTGATTAGAAATTTGATATGCTGATCTTTCACGATCTTACAGGATTGCCTGAAATTGGTCACACCCCGGGAAAAAAATACCGGGCGCAGGTTATCAGGCCCGAATGGTTCAAACTGCTGCAGGATATTGAACAGTTTATAATTGACCTGCGACAGTTCCAGTTCGGTGTCGATCAGTATTTCCGGGCAACGGGATTCTGTAGAAATAGTTTGGCGTACAATATCTTCAAATCGTTGTCGGAAGGGTTCAAAGTTTTCCTTGCTCATCGTCAGTCCGGCGGCAAAGTAGTGTCCGCCATAATTCTCCAGCAAATCGCTGCAGGATGCAATGGCGTCGTGTATATTAAAGCCGGTAACCGAACGGGCCGAGCCGGTAATCTTATTATTGGATTCAGTCAGTACAATAGTTGGTTTATAATAGTAGTCTACCAGCCTGGAGGCCACAATACCTACTACTCCTTTATGCCAGTGCGGTCGGAAGAGTACCGTACTGTAATGATCTTTATAACCCAGATCTTCCTGGAGGATCAGCAATGCCTCATCAGAAATGCTTTTATCGACCAGCCTGCGGTCACTGTTATCCTCATGCAGCTGAGCAGCCATTTTCTGTGCGGTTGCATAATCCTTTTCAATAAAGAGAGCTACTGCTTTATTGCCATCATCCATTCTACCGGCAGCATTGATGCGGGGAGCGATGACGAAGACCAGATCGGAGACCTTAAGTACTTTTTTAGTATCCACCAGTTCCCGGATTACTTGTATGGCCAGGCATGGATTAAGGTTCACTTTCTCCACCCCAAAGTATGCCAGTATACGGTTTTCTCCGTTGATGGGCACGATATCTGCAGCGATAGAAGTCGCAACCAGATCAAGATAATTATATACCAGTGACATATCCAGGTGCCAGAACATCGCCAGGCCGCTGATCAGTTTGAACCCGATGCCACAGCCGCTCAATTCTTTGAACGGATAAGGACAGTCAGACTGCTTCGGATTGAGGATGGCTAAGGCCTCCGGCAGATTTCCTTCTTCGGGTAAGTGGTGATCACATACGATAACATCAATCCCTTTTGCTTTGGCATAGGCTATTTTCTCCACTGACTTAATCCCGCAATCGAGGGTAATGATCAGTGAGATGCCCTGCGTCTCGCATTCATCAATAGCTTTAGTAGATAATCCATACCCTTCATTATAGCGATGCGGTATATAATAGCAGAGTTGCTCTTTGGACAGGTCAGGCGCATTGCCACGCAGAAAATCGTATACAACAGATACTGCCGTAGTACCGTCCACATCATAATCTCCGAAGATCATGATTTTCTTCCCGTCTCTTATGGTCTGGTCAATATGTTTTATGGCAGGTTGCATTCCTTTCATGAGGAACGGATCATGCAGGTGCTCCAGCTGAGGCCGGAAGAAGTGCTTGGCCGAAGCGAAATCACGAATGCTTCTCTGAGCCAGCAAGCGGCATAATGATAAACTGATGTTCAGGTCTTTCTGAATACTTTGTGCTAATGGCTCATCTGTCGGCTTAAAGGTCCATCTCTTTTCTAATCGCATATTGGTTCGGATTTACGGTGGTGTATCATTTTAATGAAGCTGGCGGGTGCAGTGGTTACTGTCCGGGTATTACCCCGTTTACCGGAGCCTGTCCGTCTTTAAGCTTCATGATAGGCACCACATCCACTACCGGTTGCCATTGAAAATTGACCCATCTCAGTCCGTCTACCATTCCGGAAGGCACCAGTGTATTGCGGCGCTGTGGCTGGTTTACTTCTGAGATGACGCGATCATAAATGATCATTCCTTTTTCATTATCCCAGTTCAGAGATACCTGTGCCCCTTTCTGGTACTCCAGTACAAATCTTTTACTGGGCATATTATTTACACGGAAGTAGTCTCCGCCAAATGCGATCTTATTGCCTTCGATATTCAGTACATCAATTGTTTTTGTACTAAACCCATTTCCGTTCTGGTTGGACCCAAACACAAAATACAGAGGTCTGCCATCCGATGCTTTCTGTGTCAGAATGCGGTAATACTCTGCACCGAACCAGTTCTTATTTGAAAGTTGTCCGTAAAGGGCATTGCCTTCAATCTTTTCTGACATATCCAGCAGCGGGTATAACTGTCCGTCTGCTTTCTGCACGGCTCCGTAATAGCGAAAACCAGCCAGTTTGTATTCAATGGTCCAGTTAAAAATGCGGAAACTTTTATCGTCCGGACTGATGATATGAATTTTCTTACCCAGGCGTTCGAATGGGAATGCATAAGCATTTTCCTGCTTCAGTAAGGAGCCGAGCTGCTTTACAAACTTATGGCAGTATTCAATACGGTCTTCGTACATATAAGCCCGGTACATAGAATCGGCCGAAACAATAAGGGAATCTTCTGTTTTCTGGAATGCTTTTAATTGTTCGGCAGATAATTTCTGGGCAAAAACTGTTGTCATTCCTGCAGGAACGCAGCATAACAACAGGAGTAATAATTTTTTCATATCAACAAATTTCTATCACTTTCAATACGGATGAAGCTAAAAATACACTTTTTTTCCCTTTATTCCGATTTTTTAACCTCATTCCACAGGGCATCCTTCTCTGCAAGGTTCAAGGCCGTAAAGTTGAGCGCTTTACTTTTGGCCAGGTCTTCCATCTGCTCAAAACGTGATTTGAATTTTTTATTGGTTTTTTCCAGGGCTGTTTCGGCGTCGATCCCCAGGAAGCGACCATAGTTGATGAGCGAGAACAGTACATCGCCGAACTCAGCTTCCTGCTCTGCTTTCGTGCCTATCGTCATCGCCTCTTTAAGTTCGCCTAATTCTTCCTGTACCTTATCCCATACATCATCTGCAAGCTCCCATTCAAACCCTACCTGCTTAGCTTTGTCCTGCAAGCGGGTTGCCTTTACCACTGCCGGCAGCGATTGCGGTACACCACTCATTACCGAGCGCTTACCTTCTTTCAGCTTAAGTTGCTCCCAGTTTTTCTTCACTTCCTCTTCATCCTTTACCTGTACATGGGCGTATATATGCGGGTGGCGAAACACCAGTTTGTTCGCAACGCCCTCAATCACGTCGCTGAGGGTGAATTGATTTTGCTCCTGGCCTATCTTGCTGTAAAATACAATATGCAACAACAGATCGCCCAGTTCTTCTTTAATTCCTTTCCAATCCTCTTCTGTAATCGCATCTGCCAGTTCGTACAGCTCTTCAATAGTCTGTGTCCGTAAGGTATGAATGGTCTGCTTTTTATCCCAGGGGCATTGTTCCCGCAGGTCATCCATTATATTAATCAATCGCTCCAGTGAATTATGGTAGCTCATATATTATTCAATTTTTTCTCTGTAAAATATATTTGTCTTTAAAAATACCGCTGAATGCCGCTTTGGCTGCACTTAACCGGATAAGATGATCCTGCTCAAAGCGATAATATTCTATCCTGTTCACTTCCGGGTAGGTAACCGTTATGAGGCAGTCCGCTTCAATTTTCCAGTGGCCTGTATACTGCAAACGGTTTTCTCCCTCGCCTAAGATCTTCTCTACACTTTCATTCTCTCTGAACTGAATACGGGTAAGGCGCAACAAATTACTGTCATAACAATCGTATCCGAAACAGGGTACATTGCCCACAAAAACGCCGGGCTTAAACGAACAGGCAAATTGGCGTGCAGCCTGCTCCGGAGGAACCTCTACAACTGGTAAAGGCTTTGCGGCACGCTTTCCAGTACGGCAGGAGGCGAGTAAAACCAGACACAGAAGCGTGCAATACCGGTAAAAGAGATTGCTTTTCATAGAGGAATATTTTGAGATGCCCTGCAAAAATAAGCGGATTGTTCCATATTAGTCCGTGTACCCACTATTATTCGTAATTTTGCAATATGATTGATTTCAGCCCGGAAATAAAATATAAAACAGCAAGAAGCGGAGGCAAAGGTGGCCAGAATGTAAATAAGGTAGAAACGATGGTGGAAGTCCGTTGGAGCATCCTTGAAAGCAAGGCTTTCAGTGAAGAAGACAAAGCGCTCATATTTCTGGCGCTCGCCAACCAGATCAACGGAGAAGGTATACTCATCGTTAGAGCATCTGAAAATCGCTCGCAGTTAGAAAACAAGGAACTGGCGACTAAGAAGATGCTGCAATCGGTACGCAAATCCCTGATAAAACAGAAAAAGCGCATTGCGACCAAACCTTCTAAAGCTAAGGTAGAAAAACGACTGGACGAGAAGAAGCAGCATGGCGAACGCAAACAAAACCGCAAAAAAGATTGGTAGGATATATAAAAAGCGTGGCTTCTGAGAAGCCACGCTTTTTATATATCCCCTACGGTTGTAATGATTATAGTTGTTCTAAAGAATCCTTAATAATGGCAACACATTCATCTATCTGTTCTTTAGTAATCACCAGTGGCGGTGCAAAGCGGATTTTATCGCCATGTGTCGGTTTGGCCAGCAATCCCCTTTCTTTCAGCGCCAGACACAAGTTCCAGGCTGCATCTTTGTCTTCATGACGGATCACAATTGCATTCAGTAAGCCTTTACCTCTTACTTCAGCAACATAAGGATTGTTCAGGTCGCGGAGCGCAGTCCGGAAATATTCACCCAGTGTTTGAGCATTTTCCGCCAGCTTTTCATCCTTCAACACATCCAGTGCGGCCATCGCTACTTTGCAGGCCAGTGGATTGCCCCCGTATGTAGAACCATGCTCTCCCGGTTTGATATTCAGCATAATCTCATCATCGGCCAGTACGGCTGAGATCGGTAATGTACCTCCAGATAAGGCTTTACCAAGAATAAGGATATCCGGGCGTACATTCTCATGATCGCAGGCCAGCATTTTACCGGTACGGGCCAGTCCAGTCTGGATTTCATCCCCGATAAACAATACGTTGGCAGCTTTACACATTTCATATGCCTTGGCCAGGTAGCCCTCATCCGGTACAAATACGCCAGCCTCTCCCTGTATCGGTTCTACCAGGAAAGCGGCAACATTTTTATTTTGCAGGGCCAGATCCAGTGCAGCCAGATCATTGTAGTTTACTACATTATAGCCCGGCATAAACGGTCCGAAATTATCTTTTGCTGTAGGATCGGTGCTGAAAGAAATTACATTCAGTGTACGTCCGTGGAAATTATCTTTGGCAGTAATGATTACCGCTTCATTCTGCGGTACACCTTTCTTTACATATGCCCATCTTCTGGCCAGTTTCAGTGCCGTCTCTACGGCTTCTACCCCACTGTTCATCGGCAATACTTTATCATAGCCGAACAGTTTGGTAATATATTCTGAATAGGTACCTAAAAGATTACTGTGAAATGCTCTTGAAGTAAGCGTGAGTATCTGTGCCTGGTCGCACAGCGCTTTTATAATTTTTGGATGGCAATGCCCCTGGTTCACAGCGGAGTAACCACTCAGAAAATCGTAGTATCGTTTATCATCAACATCCCAGACAAATACGCCCTCACCCTTGTTCAGCACAACGGGTAAAGGATGATAATTATGGGCTCCATATTGCTCTTCCTGCTCTATATACGAGCGTGTAACATCGCTCAGTAAAACCGTATTTTCCATATAATGCGAAAGTAAATAATTTAATCCGTAGCAAAAAATTGGCCTTCTCTGCAATTTTTATCGCCATATCTCGTGCTAATGACTATCTTTGCCCTGAAATTGTAATTAAACCATGATTGAGAATAAAGAAGGATACGTTTCCCAGTCCATCGCAGAAAACGGTATTGCAACTATCGAGTTTCAACATCCGATGAGCAATAGCCTGCCGGGAGCCATCCTGCGTAAGCTAGCCGATACGGTGACTGAGTTGGGTAATAATGATGCTGTAAAAGTGATCATATTAACCAGCGCAGGAGAAAAAGCTTTCTGTGCCGGAGCTTCTTTTGACGAACTGATTTCGATTACAAACAAAGAAGACGGGCACCGTTTTTTCAGCGGATTTGCAATGGTCATTAATGCTATGCGCAAATGTCCTAAGTTCATTATAGCCCGTATCCAGGGAAAAGCTGTAGGTGGTGGTGTAGGCCTTGCCTCTGCTGCTGATTACGCTATTGCACTTAAAGGTGCCGGCATTAAGCTGAGTGAACTGGCAGTAGGTATCGGACCATTTGTGGTAGGACCTGCTGTAGAACGTAAAGTGGGCTTGTCTGCTTTTGCCGAATTGTCTATTGATGCTACGAATTGGAGAACCTGCAGCTGGGCCAGAGAAAAAGGCCTGTATGCATCGGTACATGAAACGGTTGCTGAGATGGATGAAGCTATTCAGACACTTGCTAACACTTTATCTAAATCCAGCCCTGAAGCGATGAAAGATTTGAAGGCTGTATTATGGCAGGGTACAGATCACTGGGACGAGCTGCTGGCCAGCCGTGCAGCGATCAGCGGCCGACTGGTATTGAGTGATTTCGCAGTAAATGCGATCAGTGCTTTTAAAGCAAAAGCATAAAGAAACCTAAAGACAATGTGAAAATTCGTCATTTAAATGTTATATTAATGTGATTTTCACTATAAAAAGTTATTGATATATATATTTTTTTATTTTTTTCAATATCTTTGTATACTAATACATAATTTTATACTAATTTCAATTAATGCAGAGAAGAGGGAAACCGCAAATTCCAAATAGATCAAGAGAACCGGAACACAAGATAAACAATATGATCAAGGCCCCACAGGTACGCGTTGTGGGTGAGAATATTGAAGGTGGTGTAATGTCGATTGAAGACGCCCGTAAACTGGCCGAACAGCTTGAAGTAGACTTAGTAGAAATATCGCCGAATGCGGAACCTCCCGTTTGTCGCTTAGTTGATTATAATAAGTTTCTTTACGAAAGGAAAAAGAAAGAAAAAGAACAAAAAGCAAAAGCAAAACAATCTGAGGTTAAAGAAATCAGATTCACGCCCAATACGGATGATCATGACTTTGAGTTTAAATTAAAGCATGCTCAGAAATTCCTGCAAGATGGGGATAAAGTGAAGTGTTTTGTACAATTTAAAGGTAGATCAATTCTATTCCAGGATCGTGGTCAACTTTTGCTGCTGAAATTCGCAGAGAAGTTAGCCGAATATGGTTCCTTAGAGTCGATGCCAAAGATGGAAGGCCGCAGAATGCTGGCTATGTTTACTCCTAAGAAAAAGAAGTAAGCATCTTTCCAGCCGGTTTGTATAACCGGTATTAACAAGTTTTCATGGTGATAGGGTTTATAGGGCTAGCTCGTTCTCGAGCTGGCCTACTTTTTAATTAAACTGTACAGAATAATTAATTATGTGGCAAAAAATTGCAGACTTCGTGCTGCGCTTCAGGGTATTATTAATTATAATAATACTGGCCATTACCGGGGTAATGGGCTATTATATGACTACCGTGCGGATGAGCTATGACTCTACAGGAGCTATACCTACCTCCAATCCCAAATACAAAGTCTATAAAGAATTCCAGGATAAGTTCGGCAACAATGGTAACTCTATTGTACTGGGCGTGCAGACAGACAAGCTTTTTGAACCAGAAATGTTCAAGGCTTATCTTAAACTGGTCGAAGACATTAAAAAAGTTCCTTCTGTAGAAGGAGTCCTCTCTATTGGTGATGCCGTAATTCTGGGCAAAGACAGTGCCGGTAAACTCAGTGCTGTACCTATTTTCAAAAAAGATCACGATCAGCGGTATGACAGTAGTAAGGTTGTATTTGATAACCTGCCGATCTATAACGGATTGCTGTACAATAAGGAGACCAATGCCTACTTGATGATGGTAACCATCAATAAGCAGGACCTGGGCACCAAAGAACGCATACGCATTATTAATGATATCGTAAAGCAGGGAGATGACTTTCATGTAAAGCAGCAAACAGATGTACATTACAGCGGCCTGCCATTTATCCGCACTCAGATGGCGGAAAAGATCAAAAAAGAGCTGAATCTCTTCCTGGCTTTATCTCTGGGCCTGACCGCATTGATCCTGCTGGTCATTTTCCGTTCCTTTACGGCTATGCTGGTATCTATGATCATTGTCTCTATCGGGGTAATCTGGTCATTCGGTACACTAGCCATTTTCGGATATAAAATATCTATCCTTACAGGGGTTATTCCACCACTGGTTGTGGTGATCGGGATACCGAACTGTATCTACTTCCTGAATAAATACCATACAGAATATAATATAAGTGGTAATAAGATCTCTGCCCTGCGCAATATGGTGGGTAAGATGGGTATTGTAACCCTGTTTACAAACCTTACTGCGGCTATCGGTTTTGGTGTATTTGCCCTTACAGACAGTGTGGTTCTGAAAGAGTTCGGACTGGTTGCCGGATTGAATATTATGGCCCTTTTCTTTGTATCCCTGATACTGGTTCCGGCTATCTTCAGTTTCCTGCCTGCACCCCATACCAAACAGACTAAGTATACAGAAAGCCGCTGGATGAATGGTATCCTCAACAAGATTACGGACTGGGTATTTCACCATAAGAAAACATTATTTACAGCCACAATTGTATTGTGTGTTGCCGGACTGGCTGGTATCTTTCGCCTGAAGTCTGTAGGACATATGGTAGATGACCTGCCATCTAAAGATATTATCCTTACTGATCTGCGCTTCTTTGAAAAGAATTTTAAAGGTATTATGCCGCTGGATATCAGTATTGATACAAAAAAGAAATACGGTGCCCTCACCTCCCTGGAAACCTGGGAGAAGGTAGATGCATTGACCAATTTCCTGGAAGCACAACCAGAAATCGGTGGCGGTATTACCTTGATTAAAGGGGTAAAATTTGTAAAACAGGGTTTTGCCGGTGGCGGTCCTGAAAATTATTCATTGCCGGGTGCTACGGAATTCAGTGGAATCCGTCCTCAGCTGCTGAGTACTTTCAATAAGCAGAAAAAGCACAATGAAGGTACAGATAGCCTGGAGCAAACAGGCGATCAGCTGAATAAGATGCTGTACTCTTTTATTGACAGCAATGCACAAACAATCCGGGTGAGTGTAAATGTGGCTGATATCGGTTCGGTAGAAATGCCAAAACTGATTGATACCAGAATCAAACCGGTCGTAGACAGCCTGTTTGATAAAGAGCAGTATAATGTGCATATTACCGGCGCCAGCATTATCTACCTTGAAGGAAGCAACTTTATCATCAACAGCCTGCAGGAGAGTCTGCTCTGGGCTTTCGGTATGATCCTGGTATGCATCATTGTACTCTTCCGCTCTGGCAGGATTGTACTTATGGCACTTATTACCAACATTGTCCCGCTCATGATTACGGCAGGTGTAATGGGTTGGCTGAATATTCCGTTAAAACCATCTACCGTACTGGTATTTAGTGTTGCGCTGGGTATTACGGTCGATGTTACCATACGATTCCTGGTCAATTATAAACAGGAATTACCCAAACACGGCTCTATTGCAGAAACAGTGCGGTATACAATTAAAGATACCGGTCTGAGTATTATTTATACCAGTATTATCCTTGTTGTCGGATTTGGTGTATTCGCCGTATCTGAGTTCGGGGGTACGCAGGCATTGGGCTATCTTACTTCCCTGACCCTGTTCCTGGCAATGGTTTTCAATCTAACTTTATTGCCGGCACTGCTGCTGGTTCTGGATAAGAAGAAAAAATAATCCACAACTTACTATTTTACGATAGCCCCTGACAAGGATCTTGTCGGGGGCTATTGTGTATAAACCCATCATTCGACATAAGAGCAGCGGCATATATGGTAATTTAATATAAAATAATATTCATTATTTATCAATTAAGAGAATTATTATTTATATTTACTATATCATTCATCAAACAAAAACAATTTTATGAAAAAAGTACTCCTCTCTCTTATGGTGATGCTGGCCTTCATGACCAATGCAATCGCTAACACCCTTACGATTTACAATTTTACTCCATGCTTTTACGGCATCAGTACCCAGGGCGGCTACATATTTATTGGCCCCGGCACTATGGGTGCTGTGTATACCAGTGGCTCCGGCGGACCTTATACCAGTGCTAAAGTAATCAATGACGCTACATCTATTTCTGGTCCCTGGACTGGTCAGCAAGTAAATGTTGGCCCGGGTGCATCATCCGGATCCAGCGCAAGTGGGGTTGCCTGTAACGGTGGTAATCCATTCACTGTTTTCTGGTCTCCTAATGCTTCAGGAGATATTACCATGATGATCAATTAGTGTTTGTTATAATACCCCTTAAAAGTAAAAGGCTGCTCTTATGGAGCAGCCTTTTACTTTTAAGGGGTATTCAATTATTTCTTTTTCACAGAACTGATGCGTATATCGGAAAACTGTTTTGATTCCAGATCATATACCGCACGATATTGCTTATTGATGATTTTAAATCCCAGATCATCCGTTAGTTTCCAAAGGTAGATAACCTCGACCTGCTGCTTATCTGGCAGGAAGTGATATGTAAAATTCGAATCAAAATGATGTATAAATCCATGGTTTTTCTTCTTCACGTGCAGCTTATCTGCCTCTGATACCACTTCATCAATAAACTGCTTTCTGATCTGTTTTCCATCCAGCCCATCCAGATCTACCTGTTTCAGCTCGGACGTCTGTATTTTAAAGAAGTGAATGATATAAGCATTTTCTACCTGGCGTACAAAGTAGGTAAATTGGTTATCTGTATAGATAATCCTGGTATGTTCCCTATCATATTTCTTGCTTTGCCCACTGGCACCGGTTTTTAAATAGTAGCCCACAAATTGTGACAGACTGTATACTTGCGCATGAGACAAATGCTGCCCGGCTTCTATTTCAGCAATAGGCAAACTCATAATATTAATTGTCACAGGCTTACCCTTCCGTTCCTTTGATTTATCAGCAGCCAAAACAGTAAAAGCGGTACATATTGCGATTAAGCATAGAAAACCATACTTCATATACATATTATAACGTTCTCTGCACTTGATTCAGTATTACATCTCAATCTCAGCCATTACCGGACAGTGATCGCTGTGTTTTGCTTCCGGCAGAATGGCTGCATGTTTAACCCTTGCCTGCAGATCTTCCGTTACACTGATATAATCGATACGCCAGCCCTTATTATTGGCACGGGCATTTGCACGGTAGCTCCACCAGCTGTAGTGATGCGGATCTTGGTTATGCAGGCGGAAGGTATCGATCAGGCCATTGCCAAACCATTTATCCATCCAGGCACGCTCCTCTGGCAAATAACCGGAGCTGTTCTTATTACTTACCGGGTTATGTATATCGATTGGTTTATGGCAGATATTATAATCCCCGCAAACAATCACCGAGAACTCCTGCTTTTTGAGTTCATCTATATAGCCGAAAAACTCTTCCAGCCACTGGTATTTATACATCTGGCGCTCATCGCCGGATGTTCCCGACGGGAAGTATGCCGAGATAACTTTGGTACGTCCGAAGGTTAACGTGAGGGCACGGCCTTCCATGTCACTCTGTTCAAAGCCGCTGCCAAAGGTAACGTCATCCGGTTTTACCTTGGAAAAAACGGCCACACCACTGTACCCTTTTTTCTGTGCAGGGTACCAGTAGGTTTCATAGCCCAGGTCTTCAAACTGCTTGTAGTCTACATTCTCTTTGTGCGCCTTGATCTCCTGGAAGCAGATAATATCAGGATTTTCTTCTTTCAGCCATTCTACCAAACCCTTACTCATAGCACTACGCATGCCATTTACATTGTATGATATGATTTTCATATAGTCGTAACTTTTTCTAAAACTAAAGCATTATTTTTAAGAATCGGAACCACAGGATGTATATCTACCTGTGTACAATATTCCAAATCTTTTATCAATCCGAAATTGGCTAAGCGTTCATAATGAGAACCAACCTTCAGATAAGACAACAGATCCGGGCGACGCAAAGCATCATCATACATAGACCCGGCAATCATTGCACTATCGCATTTGATATCAAAGTAAGACTGGACTTTACGAACCACTGCGCCTGCAAAAAGATTGTCTTCCATATTAGGACGGTCTTTCCACGAAGCACAACCCAACAGCACGTCTTTATCCTGTGCAATAAGGAAGTCACAAACAGCGCTCAGGTTCAGGAAGGAACCAATAATGATTGCATCTGCATCCTCTACCTGGTGCAGTAAGCGGGTGCCATTTGTAGTCGTAAGGTTCAGGATTTTCCCGGCAATAAATTCTTCGGGATATTCCAGTGGTGAATTTCCGTATTGTAATCCAGGGGCTACTTGACCATTGCGCTCACCTGCTGTTATACTATTCGGTGTGCTTGCTCCCAGCGCAATACACTCTTCTACAGAGGCTACAGGTACTACTTTCTCCGCTCCATTGGCCAGTGCGGCGGTAATGGTAGAGGTAGCCCTGAAGATATCAATAATCACTACAACTTTCCCTTTTGTATCATATAGATGTAACAAAGCCGGGGAAAAACAAACTTCCAGATTTTTCTTAACTGTCATGTATATATATGCTGCTTTTTACGAAGGTTTTTTGATGAAACGGGTGCTATAGTTCAGTCCACTTTCATTGGTTAAGGTAAGGAAATAGCTACCTGCAGCAAGGGTTGTAATATCTATAACTGCATTGTGAAATGCTGCATGCTGCCAGGTCCGGCCCATAAAATCGGTAATACGGTACTGCTTCCAGTCTTTCTGGTCTGTGCTGATATGCAACTGATCTCCTGAAGGATTGGGGTATATGCTGAACGATATTTCTTTATGTGCTGCAATGCTGAGTGAAGCATCATCCTGGTTCAGGAAGAATTTCCACATTTCCAGTGCCATATCGAATTTATTATTGGTATTGGCATAATTATACCAGCTATGGGTGCCATTATTTATTTTATATAAGGCGGTACGTTCACGTCCGTTGTGTGCATAGCGATAATGGGTCATCCATACCGGATCTGCTGCACTGCCGAAGTTAACGGAGTCAACATAAACCGATTGGTGACGGGTTTGCCAGTAGTGCATCAAGCTATCAACAGAAATGCCTGCTTGGGCCGTGATAATGCCGGAGTTGAATACACCCTCCCAGGTAACCACCCCATCGTCTGTACCATGAAAATGAGCCATAGGCAAGGTTCTACCCAGGCAATTCTGTATGGCAAGTGCTTTGGTACCGGAAGCAGAGGCTGCTGCCCGAAACTGTCCCGGAGCTTCGCAGATAAGGCGCTGTGTCATAAATCCTCCATTGGAAAAACCACAAACATAAATCTTATCTCCATCCACACTAAAACGGCTCTTAACGGTGTCGATCAGGGCTTTCAGAAAGCCTACATCATCGACATCCGGATTCAGGCTAACCGTTCCCAAAGGGGTATTTTCCAACACGATGCCGCTGTTCCAGCATGCGCCGATATTACCCGCAAGCGGCACGGTATAATCCAGCGCCTGAGGCGATACCAGCAACATATTTGCCGTATCTGCAATAGCTTTCCAGGAGGTAAGGTCCACATCATTCATGCTTCCGCCCAGGCCATGCAGCATCAGCACAACTTTCATCTGTTGCTGTCCCGACTGGTGGTGATATGTTTTATACTGCCGCTGACTGTTGCCTGCGGTAATATGTGCGGTATCCCATTGCTGGCTATAGCCGGCAAGGAAAGACATTGCCATCAGCAATGTGGTTAAAACAGTATTCTTTTTCATATGTATATTTTCAATGTAGGTTAAGTGTCGGGCGTTAAAAATACAATATTATTAAAGAAAATTGCAATAAGCCAACAAAGGCTGCAATGTGCAGCCTTTGTCCTTTATCCGATAGTTATTGTTTAAAACTCATTAACACCGTTTACGGTAGTATATTTCATTGTGTATTTTACACCCGGATTGATGTATTTATACACACTGTGGCTCATCAGGGCTGCTTCATGGAAGCCGCACAGGATCAACTTCAGTTTATTTGTATACGTGTTAATATCGCCGATAGCCCAGATCCCTTCTACACCGGTAGAATAGTCTTCAGTATTTACTACGATAGCACTTTTATCAATATTTAATCCCCATTTCTCAATTGGTCCCAGCTTAGGGCTCAGGCCAAACAGTGGAATTAAATGATCGGCATCGATAGTAGTTGCTTCTTTGGTTTTGCTGTTCTCCATACTCACCTGCTGTAGGGTTCCGTTACCGGAAACTGAGGTAAGATTGGTGTTCAGCACAAGGTTGATTTTTTTCTTTTCAGCAAGCTCCATCACTTTAGATACTGAATCCGGAGCACCTCTGAAGCTTTCGCTGCGGTGTACCAGGGTCAGTTCTGAAACGATATCTGCCAGGAAGATAGTCCAGTCCAGGGCAGAGTCGCCGCCACCGGCCAGCACCACGCGCTGTCCTCTGAACTTTTCAGGATCCAGGATCATATAATTAACCCCTTTTCCGTTTTCGAATTTTTCGAGATCGGCTACAGCCGGTTTTCTTGGTTCGAAACAACCTAAGCCACCGGCAATAACGATAGCCTTAGCCTCGATCTGCGTACCCAGATTGGTTGTAATCAGGAAGTCTGCAGGACCTCTGCGTTCTACTTCTTCTACACGCTCTCCCAAGGTAAAGGTAGGATGGAATGGTTTTGCCTGTTCCATCAGATTGTCGACCAGTTCCTGCGCGCCTACTGAAGGGTAGCCCGGAATATCATATATTGGTTTTTTAGGATATATTTCAGAAAGCTGTCCACCTACCTGAGGTAAATAATCAATAAGGTGACAACGCATTTTCAATAAACCTGCCTCGAAAATAGCAAACAGTCCAACCGGACCGGCGCCTATTATTGCGATATCTGTCTGAATCATTATAGAAATTTAGGCCGCAAAATTACGATTTTATTCGGCATTACATAAAATCTCATATAACTAAGATCTAAAGATTTACATAAATTTTACACTATTTCTAAAAACAAATTGTTATTTATATATAAAAAAATTAGCTTTGCTTTTCTTATTCTCCAGTATTTTCCGCATAGGGAAAACAGAGATTTTTCAGGGTAAAATAGTTGTGCTTTTTTCCTCCCGGCGTTCTCACAAGATGCTTGACTGACAAGGGTTACAAGTAATGATATACAAACAAAAATGGGTTTATTTAACTTTTTAACACAAGAAATTGCAATCGATTTAGGTACTGCAAATACCTTAATTATTCATAACGATCAGGTAGTGGTTGACGAGCCGTCCATCGTAGCTAAGGAACGCAGCACTAATAAAATAGTGGCTGTGGGCAAAAAAGCGATGATGATGCACGAAAAAACGCATGAAGAGTTAAAGACCATCCGTCCGATGAAAGACGGTGTGATCGCCGACTTTGATGCGGCTGAAGGCATGCTGCGCGAAATGATCAAAATGGTATATCCGAAGAAACCGTTATTCCCGCCAAGCTGGAGAATGGTCATCTGTATCCCGTCCAGCATCACAGAAGTAGAGAAACGTGCCGTTCGCGACAGCGCGGAACAGGCTGGTGCAAAAGAGGTGTACATGATCCATGAACCAATGGCTGCGGCTTTAGGTATCGGTATCGATGTGGAAGAGCCTACGGGTAACATGATCATTGATATAGGTGGTGGTACTACCGGCATCTCTGTGATTTCCCTGGCTGGTATCGTTTGTGACCAGAGTATCCGTATTGCCGGTGATGAGTTTACTGCCGACATCCTGGAAGCGATGCGTCGTTATCATAGTCTGAACATTGGTGAGCGTACTGCTGAACAGATCAAGATCCACGTGGGTTCTGCTCTGAAAGAGCTGGACAATCCACCGGATGATATTGCTGTAAATGGTCGTGACCTCGTAACCGGTATTCCTAAGCAGATCCAGGTTTCCTACCAGGAGATTGCTGAAGCGCTGGACAAATCTATCTTCAAAATTGAAGAGGCGATCCTGAAAGCACTGGAAAGTACTCCTCCTGAACTGGCTTCTGACATCTACAGAAGAGGTTTGTACTTAACTGGTGGTGGTGCCCTGCTGAGAGGTCTGGATAAGCGTATTTCCAATAAAATCAAACTGCCGGTACATGTTGCGGAAGATCCGTTACGTGCGGTTGTAAGAGGTACAGGTATGGCGCTGAAAAACATCGATCGTTTTACCTTCCTGATGAAATAATTTTTAGAACACATTAGTAATGGCTCAATTAGACAATACTGAATAATTGAGCCATTTTACAATATAAAAAGACGGTATTTGTGGTCAAACTCATACAGCTCATACGACAATACTGGAACGTTATCCTGTTCGTCCTGCTGGAACTGTTCTGTTTCCGGCTGATCGTGAAAAGCAACAGCATGCAAGGCTCTGACCTTATCAATTCATCTAATGCGCTGGCTGGCTTCTTTTACGAAAAACAGAATGATGTAGTTACTTATTTCCAGCTCAGAACAGTCAATAAAGAGTTGCTGGCAGAAAATGCACGGCTGCATAATGAGCTATCCGGGTTTCAGTATTTTGATACCCTGCAGAATGTTTCTGCCAAAGTTCCATTGGTGGTATATGATACTGTTAAGGTTAAAAAAGACAGCGCTCTTGCTGTAAATGACAGTACACAGCCGGCGAAGCCGACTATTGTACAAGAACTGAGGCCATTTGGCAATCCTAAGATTGTGGGTTATGCTTCCTATACATACATTGCTGCCCGCGTGATCAATAACTCTGTTGTAAATGACCGCAACAACTATATCACGATCAACCGTGGTGCTGCCGACGGTATCCGTAAAGATATGGCAGTGGTTTCCAGTGAGGGTATTGTAGGCCGTGTGGCTGATGTATCCAATCATTATGCTACCATCATTTCCGTACTCAGTTCCCGTAATATCAGTACACAGATCGCCGGTGGTAATATAGGGGTGACCAGCTGGTCCAATAAATCTCCGGATTTTGTAATGATGTCGCAGGTAGATATCCGTACTAAAGTAAGGAAGGGTGATACCGCTTATACCACATCATATTCGGTATACCCGGAAAATATACCGGTAGGTACTGTTGTCGCTATTGATACTTACAAAGTGAATAACTCTCTTAACCTGAAACTGCGTTTATCCAACAACTTCCGTAACCTGAAATATGTATACGTAGTGAAGGATAACTTGGGCACTGAGCGTAAAGACCTGGAAAAAGCTGCGGCGGCCAAAGAAAAGGCGGCAATGGATGCGGTACATAAAAACTAAACCTCAGATTCTGTAATAATGAGTATATATTTAAGAAATTTCCTGCGCTTCCTGGCTTTGATCGGTATCCAGGTATTGCTGCTCAATAAATTGTCTTTACGCTGGTGGACGAGTCCTAACGGCTTTCCTACCTTTACCCCATTTGTATACCCTTTATTTATCCTGCTGCTGCCCATTTCCACACCTGTATGGTTTGTGCTGATCTCCGGCTTTGGGCTGGGCCTGACGGTAGATATGTTTATGAATACCGGTGGTATACATGCAGCGGCTTGTGTATTTATGGCCTTTGCCCGCATGGCGGTTTTAAAGCCTATCCTGCCGCGTAAGATATATGAGTATAAGAACCTGTCGCCTTCTGTAAAGACGATGAACTGGACGCCGTTTATGACCTATTCCAGCATATTGTTGTTCCTGCATCATCTGGCTTATTTACTGCTGGATATCTGGAGCCTTCATGCCCCGTTGTACCTGGTGATTAAGCTGCTGGCTTCGCTGGTAACCAGCCTTCTGTTTGTAGCATTGTATTCGCTGTTGTTTTCCAACTCGATCAATACGCAGTATAAAGATTAGTGTAAAGCGGGTTGTACCCGAAACAATATAATTAAAAGGCATACATTTTAGCATGTGTGCCTTTTTTAATGCAGGGTGATGAAGCATCCTGTAAGGTTAGCCCGGAAGAACGACATAAGATCTCACATTCAATACACTGCAGATGAAACGAAATATGTACAAAAAAGACCCGTTCCGGAATCGGAACGGGTCTTTTTATATTGACTCCTTATGGAGCTGAAATCTTATGCTGTAACGGCAACTGCTTTTTGTACCAGTTCAGCAGCTTCGCTCAACAGGATAGCAGATTGTACTTTCAGACCAGATTCTTCGATCAGTTTTTTAGCTTCTACCGCGTTAGTACCTTGCAGACGAACGATAATAGGGATCTGAATATCACCTAAGTTATTGTATGCTTCGATAACACCTGCAGCAACACGGTCACAACGAACGATACCACCGAAGATGTTGATCAGGATAGCTTTTACGTTAGGATCTTTCATGATGATACGGAAACCAGCTTCTACAGTTTGTGCATTAGCAGTACCTCCTACATCCAGGAAGTTTGCAGGCTCACCACCAGCCAGTTTGATCATATCCATGGTAGCCATAGCCAGACCTGCACCGTTTACCATACAACCTACGTTACCATCCAGTTTTACGTAGTTCAGGTTGAATTCACCTGCTTCTACTTCTGTAGGATCTTCTTCAGATTTATCTCTTAACGCTTCGATGTCTTTGTGACGGATCAGGGCGTTATCATCGATGTTCATTTTACAGTCAACTGCAATGATTTTATCATCAGCAGATTTGAACAGAGGGTTGATCTCCAGCATACCGCAATCAAGTCCAACGTAAGCGTTGTACAGATTGGTTACGAATTTGATCATATTTTTTTGTGCATCACCGGTCAGACCCAGGTTGAATGCGATATTGCGCGCCTGGAATCCTTGCAGGGAATAGCCAGGTTTTACGAACTCTTTGTAGATTTTCTCAGGAGTGCTGTGTGCTACTTCTTCGATATCCATACCACCTTCGGTAGAGTACATGATAACGTTTTGTTTTGTAGCGCGGTCTAATAAGATAGACAGATAGAACTCTTTACGATCGCTAGGACCATCATAGTACATATCTTTTGCCAGCAGAATTTTGCTTACTACCTTACCTGCTTCGCCGGTTTGGATAGTAACCAGTGTATTACCTAAGATATTTGTAGCAACCGTTTTCACATCATCAGCGCTCTTCACAACCTGTACACCATGCTGAGACGGTACTTCTTTCATTGTACCTTTACCACGACCACCCGCGTGAATCTGCGCTTTCAACACAGCAAATTTGCTGTTAGTTTCCGCAGCAATTTTCTCGTAAGCAGCTACTGCCTCTTCCGGGGTAGAGCAAGCAACACCTTCCTGTACAGGAACGTCGTATTTTTTTAATAACTCTTTCGCTTGATATTCGTGTAAATTCATTTTTATGGATTTAAAAAAAATTGATTTTGCAAATATAATAGTTTTTGAAGATAAAAATTGGAATAGAAAGGCTAATTACCTATAATATCATTTGGTAAACAAGCTTCCATATTAAATATTTTGATTATAAAAAGTAAAAATACCAGTTGGTACGCTAAAAGTGCTTCTGAATCTCATCTTTGTACGTCTCCCCAATCGGTATGGTCATATCGCCCACCTGCAGGGATTTATATTGCACTGAATCGATCCGCTTCAGTGGCACAATAAAAGAGCGGTGCACCCTTATGAACAGGTTGTCCGGCAGCTGCTCCATGATATTCTTCATAGAGAAGCGGGCTACGATCCTGGGTTTATTTACCTGGTAGATCTGTATATAGTCATCCAATCCTTCAATGTACAGGATATCTTCATAAGGGATGCGGTGCAGTTTATAATCAGCACGAATCATCAGGTGACTCTGGGCAGTCTGGTTCTTACGGAAGTTCCATTCATTACGGGCCTTCTCCAATGCCTGCATAAACCGTTCTGAGGAAAATGGTTTGAGCAGGTAATCGGTTGCATTGACATTAAACCCTTCAACGGCATATTCACTGTATGCGGTGGTGAAGATGACCATAGGCCCGTTCTCCAGCATTTTGTAAAATTCAATCCCGTTCTTTACCGGCATCTGTATATCCAGGAACAACAGGTCTACCGGATATTTGTTCAGGTATTTTACCGCTTCGCTCTGGCTGGTAAAAGTCTTCTCCAGCGATACAAAATCGACCTGCTCACACAAGTGAGTGATCACTTTGAGGGCCAATGGTTCATCGTCTATAGCAATTGCTTTCATGATTCCAGGAATATTTTCAGGTCTACAAGATACATCCCGTCTGCCTGTGTGGCAAACTGGAGTTTATGTTTCTGCGGGTACACAAGGTTCAGTCGTTTCTGCACATTCTCTATGCCGGTACCGGTTTTGTGCTGCTCGTCAAAACTATTTTCAGCAATGGTATTGAGCACTGTCAGGTGCAGCTGGTAATCGGAGAGTACGAACCTGATGTCTATTACGGAATCCTCATCGGGATTTACCCCGTATTTAAAGGCATTTTCGATAAAGGGAATCAGCAACATAGGTGCTATACGCTTACCATCGGGGCTACCCTCTACCTGCATACTAAACTGTACATTATCGCTGATGCGCAATTTCTGCAGATCGATATAGTCTTTGATATATTGTATTTCTTTACTGAGGGCTACAAGGTCCTGCTCACTCTCACTCACTACATAGCGCATGATACCGGACAGCTTCAATACAGCCTCCGGTGCCCCGTCCGATTTTTCAAGCGTAAGCGCATACAAGCTGTTGAGGGTGTTGAACAGGAAATGTGGATTGATCTGTGCTTTGAGGTAAGACAGCTCTGCTTGCGTTTTTTCCTCGTGCATCTCGTCCATACGTACATTAACCTTCATCAGTATAGACGAAAAATATATGATGAGGAATTGTACAATGCCACCACCAAATAGTTCCATAACAAAACGGGAAACCCTGCGGTGCTGCCTTGCCGGGAACTGGGGTCTTATCGTGGGCCTTGTACGCTCAAAGACAAATATCCAGTCGGGCAGTTTCAGGATCAGGAAAAAGCAGGCAATACTGATCAGTACATACAGCAGCTTCTGATCTTTAAAAAAGAAGCGGGGTAAAAGAATATAATAATTGATATAGAAGAAAAGCAGCAACAGTATCTGTCGACAGAAGACATTCTGAAAAGGCTTTATCGCAAACAGGTTTCGTCCGGTATTAAAATCGGGCGAAAACAATACGGGCATCATCAGGAAGCCAATACTGCCCAGTATATGAAACATTATGGTGCGTTGCTTTTTAGTCATATCTATCGGTTGATCTTCAAAATTAGTCCATACTGCAACATACAAATTGTAAAATGCGACCAAAAGTGGTATTTCATCGGCATAAAATAGTCAAAAAATACATATTCCTACAAAAAACAACCATTTACCTATATTATTTTTCCGACAAGTAAAGGCATACTACTTTAGCATCACAACGGTTTTAGTTTTAGTAGTGCTAACCCCGGTTATTATTTAGGTAATAGTAGTATGAGTAGACAACAAAGTCGCGCCCGGCGCGGCTTTGTCTGTTTTCAGGAAGTACGGCTGCAGTAAGCTTTAAACTCGCAGGCATAAGGTTGTTCACATTGTGTTCCCATTTTTATCACGGGCACATCCGGTTGCTGCAACAGTTGCTGAAATGCGGCTACTTTCTCTTCCATTACGGCACAATTGTTCTTCAACTCTTCTGTAAGGTCTATAATTTTGTATCCATCCCGCCCGTCATTCAACACTATATTGAAGGTGAGTGGAGCTTGTAAGGCCGTGCTGCAGATATAGTACTGCAGGCTCAGGTCCCAGATAAAAACGGGTTTGAGCTGTTCGCTGTTTTTAACCTCGTATATGGTATAAGCGCCTCCCTCCTTCACCAGCACATCGGTCATCACCAGTGTTTTGCCACTGATAAAACAGGCTTCAAAAATAGTGACTGCCGGTTCCTGCTCCAGCACTGCTTTTGTATATGAGGCGCCCATTGTATACATATCATTTCCCAGCACAGCGGGTATATCTATAGCCGGACTAAAGCGGTTTTTGAACAGGAATTCAAAGTCCCGGCCCTCCCGGAAGCGCTCCAGGGTAGCGGCATCATGCGGGGTACGCTCTTTGGGCTTATGCTTGTTGAGGTACAAATACTTCTGACATTGCATGCCTTTTATAAAGGTGCTTTTAGACAATTGGTAGAATTGTGGTGTCAGGTATCGTATAGCAATATCGGGCAGCATATACTGCAAAGGTAAACCTTCTTTTGCTGTGTTCATTCTGGTATAGCACACAGCCATAATGAAAAAAGAGACCGCAATGCGGTCTCTTTTTTCATTATATTGATTATATCTATTTACGGGAACTATAGATCGCCATTGACTGTGGCAAATGGCTCTGGATGTTTTTGATCCGTGTGGCATCGCTGGGATGCGTACTCAGGAACTCCGGCGGGGCACCGCCCGAACCGGCAGCCATTCTTTGCCAGAAGCCTACTGCCTCTGAAGGATTATATCCCGACATAGCCATAAAGTCCAGTCCCATAAGATCTGCTTCAGACTCATGTTTGCGGGAGAAGGGTAAGATAACCCCAACTGAGGTTCCTACTCCGTAAGCTGTATTGAACAGGTTACGGGTCTCCTGCGGTTTATTGGCCAATGCTACACTCAGTGCTGCTCCGCCAAATTCCTGTATCAGTCCCTGGCTCATGCGTTCATTACCATGGCGCGCAATGGCGTGGGCAATCTCGTGACTCATGACTACTGCCAGTCCGGTTTCTGTTGCTGTAACCGGGAGAATTCCGGTATACACAACCACTTTTCCGCCGGGCATACAGAAGGCATTTTTCTGGGCATCCTGTACCAGGTTAAACTCCCAGCTGAATCCTTTCAGTATACTGCTCTGGCCTTTACCGGCATAATAGGCCTGAATGCCTTGTGCCAGTTTATTGCCTACCCGCTGTACCATTTGTGCATCTGCCGTGCCGGTCACTCTTTTGTTCTGGGCGAGGAAAGTGTTGTACTGCTCATTGGACAGTGAAGTAAGGGTACCTTCCGGTACCAGGTTTAGCGAGGTTCTGCCTGTAGTGGGGTTTTTAAAACACCCTGCTACACTTCCGGCAATGGCTACTGCCATTACCGCTCCCAATACTTTTTTCATTTCATTTTTCATGTGTACTCGTATTTAGGCGGTTATCGATGAGGTTATTTAAACTCATACCCTATATCCTTACGGAAATTCATATTCCGGAAAGATATGGAGGCGATATTCTCATATGATGTATGCAATGCGTTTTGTATGTCCTTACCATAAGAGGTAACGGCCAGTACACGACCGCCATTGCTGACTACTGCACCATCTTTGGTGGTAGTACCTGCATGGAATACTATACTGCTTTTTACCTGGTCCAGGCCACTGATCGCATCACCTTTCTCGTAGGCTTCTGGGTAGCCACCGGCCACCAGCATTACGGTACAGGCTGCTTCTGCTTTATGTTTTACTACTGCTTTATCCAGGGTACCGGCTTTCATCTGTCCGATCAGCTCCAGCAGGTCATTTTCCAGTCTCGGCATTACCACTTCTGTTTCCGGATCACCCATACGGCAGTTATATTCAATTACAAATGGATCGCCATTTACATTGATCAGACCAAAGAATACGAATCCGTAGTACGGAATTTCTTCAGCAGCCAGACCTTTGATTGTTGGTTCAACAACTTGGTCCACTACTTTTTGCATAAACTCACCCTGTGCAAACGGCACCGGCGAGATAGCCCCCATACCACCGGTATTCAGACCTTTGTCTCCCTCACCGATACGCTTATAGTCTTTTGCCTCCGGCAACAGCACATAATGTTTACCATCGGTAAAGGCAAAAACAGATAACTCTACACCGGTAAGGAACTGCTCTATAACTACTTTACTACCTGCATCTCCGAATTGTGCTTCTTTGATCATGGCGGTAAATACTTTCTTGGCTTCTTCTTTATCTTCTGTAATCACTACACCTTTTCCGGCAGCCAGGCCATCTGCCTTCAGTACGATAGGTGTGCTGTGCTGCTCCAGGTAAGCCAAACCCTCGTCAAAATTACCGGCATCAAATGTGGCATATGCTGCGGTAGGAATATTGTGGCGTTGCATAAAGGCTTTTGCAAAATCTTTGCTGCCTTCCAGTGCTGCACCCAGTTTTGAGGGGCCTACGACTGTAATATGCTTCAGTTCATCATCGCTTTTGAAAAAATCATAAATACCGTTTACCAAAGGATCTTCCGAACCCGGGAAGAGTGTATCGATCTGGTTTTCGATACAAAAAGCCTTGATCGCCTCAAAATCATTGATACCCAAAGCAATATTGGTACCATATGCAGCCGTACCCGCATTACCAGGTGCGATAAACAGTTTTTGACAAAGAGGGGACTGACTCATTTTCCAGGATAAGGCAGATTCGCGACCTCCGGATCCTAACAGTAAAATATTCATCATAGAAAATAATGTGATAAAATGTGATTTTATGGCAAATGTACACCCATTTTTCACAAAAAATCGGCACACACCCGGGGGTATATGCCGATTTTATAGCCTGAAATTGTTATTTTATGAATTATTTTAGTAATAATTGGCCTGTATATAATCCGCTTCTCCACGGGTATTACCAACCACTACAAAGCCTACGCTACCCTTTACAATATAACGTGCAGGTACGGTAAAAGCTCTGTACCCATTTACATACCCGATCCAGTTATTACCGGACTGTTCGATCTTCACTTCATTCCAGTTGCCATTGCCATTTACATAACTGGCTGTACGTGGACTTACGATGGTCGAAATATCATTACTACCTCCGTTACCACCCTCGTCATAAAGCGCCAGGTATCCGTCTACACTGATGGTGAAGGAATAACCGTAAGCGCCTGAAGCGGCATCATAACCAAAGAGTAATCCCATATTATTATCAGAACCGATACGGGTCTGGATCACGAAATTGCGATCGGGATTGAACTGTATATTTTTAGCCACATAAGAAGCTACTCCGTTGGGATCGAGATAATTGAAAGAAAATGTTCCGTTGGATACTATCCCGTAGGCATCATTTACATTATCAGCAAAGTTCCAGTCGTTACGGTTATCTACAAACTCATCTACAAATTCATAGGTATTGTCTGGCGGATAAGGATCCACATATTCTTTATAACATCCGCTTAAAAGAAAAGAAGCAGCAATCGTTGTCAGTAATAGTATTTTTTTCATCTCTAACTATTTAGTGATTTTAAGACTGCTTTATTTGGGCAGGGTTTAATAAGAGGTCTAAATTAATATGATCGGAAAATGTTTAGATTTGTACCCAACAAAATTAAATGGTTATGAGCCCGGAGCAAGCTAAAGATATCTTAATGAAGCATGATGGCTTTTCAAAATGGTTGGATCTGGATATCGAAAAGGTAGATCATGGATACAGCAAACTGCATTATACCATAAGACCAGAAATGCTGAACGGATTTGGTACGGTACATGGCGGAGTATTATTTTCTGCATCGGATTCGGCACTGGCATTTGCCTGTAACAGTCATGGGATACTGAGTGTAGCTATGGAAGTGTCTATTTCCTATACCCGCCCGGCTTTTGAAGGACAGAGACTCACGGTAGAGGCACAGGAGATCAACCTGGGCAAGACGACAGCCCTGTATGATATTAAGACTTATAACGAGGAAGGTAAACTGATCTGTGTATTTAAAGGTACTGTTTACCGCACCGGCAAGCCGGTTGAGTAAGGCCCAATATGAACTTATGGTTAAATAGGAACCACATATTATCTTATCGTATATAATAAGGGTAATTTGCGCTCGCATTTTAAAATATGCGTTCGTATGAAACTAATTTACAAAGTATTATTTGCTATCGTAAGTATTGCTTTTGCTTATAACAGCTCTGCGCAAACCACAGTTATTGATCCGCATACAGACGGAGGATTTGAACTGGGTACTACCTTCGCAGCCAATGGCTGGACCCTGGTAAATAATTCCGGCAATGACGGGAATAACTGGTTTATCGGCAACAGTACCCTGTCTAATGCAGGCAGTACTTTTGCGCCTACCAATAGTCGTATAGCCTACATTTCCCAATCGAATAACGGCAGTAGCTGGAGTTATAACATCAATGAATACTCTACTACCCATTTCTATAAAAATGTTACGTTTCCGGCCGGACAAACGATCATTAACCTGAAATTCCGCTGGAATGCTAAGGGAGAAGGGACCAGTTCGCAGGCATATGATGTATTGTATGTATACCTCTGTCCTACTACCCTTACGCCGGTAACCAATTCTCCATATGGCACATCCAACAATCCTGCATCCTGGACCGGAACCGGTACGGCGACTTTGCTGGGTGCATTTCACTCCTGTACGAATCCATCGGGCACTACTGCCAATCTAACGTTGCCGGCCAATCTTGCCGGTACCAGCCGCAGACTCGTATTTACCTGGAAGAATGGTAATACACTGGGTATACAACCCCCTGCAGCTATTGACAGTATTGCGCTGACTACAGATTGTCCTAAATCTACCGTCGCAATCAATAACCTTACGGCTCCATGCTCCAACCAGATAAACCTGGGTACTACGGTTATCAATAATGTGGCCGGAGGAACATACCAATGGTATCGTAATGGTAATCCGATACCAGGTGCGGTTAATCCTTCTTACAATTCCAATACTTTACTGAACGGAGACCTGGTACAGGTGGTATACAGTACAAACAATGCCTGCGGGTATAAGGATACTGCTGATCTCATCATCCATTACAATACGTCGGGACAAAAAACAGAAAGTCTGAGCCTGTGTGCCCTGCAACTGCCTTATGTATGGCGTGGTATTACCATTCCGGTTACTGCAGTGAGTAATGCGAACTATACCAGTGTCACCATACCACAGGGAAGCGGATGTGATAGTGTGATTACGCTTAATCTCACCGTAACCCCTTCTCCTGCTAAGACCGAGGTGATCAGTACCTGTCGTAATTTGCTGACCAGCACGATCTGGAGGGGCAAACAACTTCCTTCCAATGCAGTGAGCAATGCCCGGTTCGATTCTGTCTATGTAAGCAATGTGCATGGTTGTGACAGTATCATTTTCCTCGACCTGCGTATTACGGACAGTGCCCAGGTGATCAGTCAGACATTAAGAGACTGTAAGCGCATCACCTTCCAGGGCAAAACATATACCAACAGTACAATAGTGAGGGATACGCTCTTAAACATGAGCGGTTGCGACAGCATTTATCATGTAACCAGCATCATCATTGATCATTTTACGGTAAGCTTGAGCAGCGATATTCCGAATCCTAATATCGGGGAGTCGATCAATCTGCAGACTGCCTCCAGCGATGTCAACTACCAGGTTGTTGGTTGGTCTCCGGCAGAACTGTTTCCCGACCAGCAGGCCTACAGTCAGGGTATACCGGCACCGGAGCAGGCAACGATTAAGGTAACTGCTAAAAATGATATCGGCTGTACCGATACTGCTGTGCTGATTATCACCGGTACCGACTTCTCAACCGACTTTATGATACCGAATGCCTTCACTCCGAACAGTGATGGTAAGAATGATGTATTCGAGCCCAAGTTCCGTATGAAGCGCAATTATAATGTAGTTACTTTCGAAATTTTCAACCGCTGGGGCAATAAAGTATTCGGAAGTTACAATGCCGGAGATAAAAGTGGCTGGGATGGTTATGTAAATGGAAAAAGGGCCGCTGCCGATGTGTATTTCTACTACATTGTAGTGTACTTCAGCGATGGCAGCAAAGTGGTGAAGAAAGGTGATGTTACGCTGATGTATTAATTTAAAACATACTACTACTTTAAAAGCGCCGGACGTCCGGCGCTTTTAAAGTAGTAG